>OGXC01000065.1_pt1 | contig 85408 bp, 67 predicted proteins | sample 1576201 | NCBI WGS metagenome assembly OGXC01 (sample SAMEA3541562, study PRJEB24748) | human gut metagenome | biome: human gut; feature: human-associated habitat; material: faeces | place: China | collected 2012 | reverse complement strand
CGAACCCTCCTTTTTTTATCGGCTAATATCAAAATTTATTTTGATACAGCCCCTTCAAATAAATTATTTTATTTTGCTAATTGAATAGCTCTTGCTGCTGCTTGTGGAGGAGTACTCTTAGTCATTGCTTCACTTAATACAAAAAATACAGTATCACCTTTTTGTATTTTAAACTCCTTAGGATTAACTTTCTTAATATCTGGTTCTTCCCCTTCCTTAGGGCATTCATTTGGTATTATTAATGTTTCATCACTAACAATAGCTATAAGCTCCTGATTTTGAACTACTAATCCCTTTAAATATCCCTTAACCTTTACATTAATTGTATTATTATCCTCATTTCTTTGAACTTCTTCTACAGTTCCCATAAATATAGCATTTGGTTCTGGTTTTCTTCTGTCTGCAAAAACATTACTACTAAATACTAATAAAAATAATAGTGCCAATGCAATTATTCTTTTGTTTTTCATAATAATCTCCTTTTTATAATAAAAATTTTATATACGATTATTATTCTTCTAACCAAAATAAATATTCATAAAACTAAACTATGCTTTTACATATTTTACTTAATTTATTTTAAAGTCAAATACCCTTCATAAACTTTTTGTAACTTAACCCTTATATTTCCTTATAATCAATTGAATATAACCTTTACATGAGTTATTATTATATTATGGTATTTTTATGGGAGGAATTTTTATGGGTAATTTGTTTAATTTAGATAGTGGCTTTTCAAAATTTATGAATAGAGTAAGTGATTTGTTTTTACTTAATATTTTATGGGTAATTTGTAGTATTCCAATAATTACAATTGGTGCATCTACTACTGCTTTATACTCTGTTAATTTAAATCTACTATCTGAAAATGAAGGTCATATAACTAAAGCTTTTTTTAAGGCTTTTAAAGAAAATTTCAAAAAATCTACTGCTATTTGGTTAATTGTTTTGTTAACATCTACTATATTAGGAGTTAATTTAATTTTCTGGTTAAAATGTGGACTGTCTATTGCTTATATAGCTCTACCATTTATATTTTTTACTCTATTTATTTTTTTATTAGTAACTCCTTATATTTTTCCAGTACTATCTCAAACTAACTCATCAATATTAAGTATAATTAAGTATTGCTTTTTTATATCAATAAAAGCTTTACCTTATAGCTTACTTATTACTTTATTTGGATTATCAGTTTTATTTGCTACTTTTTATTTTCCTATTGTCTTTTTATTTATGCTCCTTTTAGGAGTTGCTATTCATAGCTATATGGTTTCTCGTATTTTTTTAATTGTATACAATAAAAATAATAACCATTTTAGTAAAATATTATCATAAGTACTCTTTTTACCTATGATAATGCAAAAAATAAATGGATTATCTCCAGTAATTTATATAATTTTCATTAGGAATTTATATTATTACTTACAGTAATCCATTTATTTTTTATTTATTTTTTATTTATTTCCAAGTTAATTGTCTTGCATCTAGCTTTAATTTAAAAAATTAATATTTTCGCTAATTTTTTTAATCTAACCTCATATATAACTTATTTACTTTTCTTTCTTAATCTAAGTCCACCAACTACTGCACTCGTTCCTCCTAATATTAATGCAAGTGCTATACCTACATCACCTGTTTGAGGTAATTTTGATGGCTTCTTTCCTGAGTCATTTCCATCATCATCCTTTGATGGATCTTGATTGTCCTCATCTTGATTGTTATCTTCATCCTGATTGTTATCATCTTCATCAGTTGGTCCTTCAGGATTTTCTGGTTCTTCTTCAACTTTCGTTTCTTCATTATAAAGAGCCTCAACTTGCTTATCAGTTAATGCAACATTATAGATAGAAACATTATCGAACTTTGCATTAGCTATATCCCTATCAGACCATATATTACCACTACCAATTCTAACATCAGTCATCAATGCTAAGAAGTTATCATTGAAACATGCTGAAATATCCTTATCTTGTCTTGCAACCTCGTTTCCATCAACATAAACTACTATTCCATCAGACTTTACTGTATAAGTAACATACTCCCATTTGTTTCCTTCCAATGATTTAGAAACTTCTGTGGCATCTGAATATGCTCCATTAGCATTTATTCTACCATAAAGATTAGCACTGATTCTTGTAATTGGGTAATCTGGCGTACCATCTTCTTTAGTCATGCTTGCTTCAAATAATGCACTGTGTTCAAAATAATTTGGATCATTTTTATCTATATTAACCCACATACTTACTGTATATCCTTCTTTAGTAATTCCATCAAATGTGTCTGTAGGTAAAGCTAAATAATTATTTTTTACTGCTCCATCTTCATTTTTTATTTCTAATACATTTCCTCTATCTGTATCTTCAACAACTGATGTAGTACCAACTAAAATTGCATTACCACTCTTACTTCCTGAATTAGCAATTGCTTCTTCCTCTATAGTTTCAAAGTCATATTTATATATTGGTTCTGCTCCAACTTCTTGTAATACACCTTTAACTGTTATATTAAACTCTTTAACTATTGATTCACTTTCCTTAGTTATTGTAGCCGTTAAAGTAACAGTTACATCTTCTCCTGTACGATTTACTTTACCATCATTAGAAATGCTCTCTTCATTATTTGATGCCCAAGTAATTGTTGTATCATATGCTCCTACTAAAGGTAATTCTATATTTGTTTTAGTTACAGTTGGTATTTTATTTTCTAAGTCCTTACTTGCATAATCGACAGCCTCACTAGCATCTAAATCAAGTTTACTTCCCCAGACAGATTCATTATTGCTTCCAACAGCAGTAAATGTCATCACTTTATTATCTTCTAATGATTCATCTTGTTGTTTAAAGAATACACCGCTATAAGTAACATCATTAGTAGTAATTGTCATATAGTAAGAACCTTCTTCCATTGTCCAAGTACCATCTATATCTCCACTTACTGTGTTATCTTCATTTAAGCTCACATTTAAAGTGTCAGCTACTTTTCCAGTTGTTGCTGTTCCATGATTTATAAATTGATAATTTCCAACAACTTGATCCTTTGAATATCCAGTTTCTGAAATCTTATCTCCACTATTTTCATAAGGTGCTACAAGAAGCCATCCTTCCTTATTAACAAACATTTGATGAACTCTTACTTCATGATATTCTGTACCATCATCAAATCTTTGGTGATGAATTAAATATCTTTCTCCATCATCATCAATAAGAACTGAATTATGTCCAGCAGCTTTTAAAGCTTTATCTTGGCAAGCAAATTTATAATTAGATATTAATTTAATTCCATTAGCTGTATTAGTAACATTTCCTGATAATGCTGCATTGTTTCCCTTTGCATCTAAATATGGTCCTGTTGGACTTTCTGATCTAAACAATCTCATATTATAACCACCATCAGAAGTTAAACTTCCATAAGTTATTGTCATGTAATAATATCCTGTTTCTGAATCATATACTACATCTGCCCCTTCCCCTGATTGAGTATATCCAACAGCTATTCTCTTACCAAAATATCTATCTGTAGGATTAATAGTATCAGTATCTGAGTCTTCTCCTGGATAAATAGGTTGTCCAGTAGTATTATCTATTTCTAATATATAAACTCCACCTGACCATGAACCATAAGTCATCCATAACTTTCCTTCTGTATCATAAAATAATTCTGGATCTATTGCATTTGGTGCATATGTTGTATTATATGATCCATCAGCTGCAAACCAAGAATCATTTACTCCACTTATAGTTCCATCTTCAATTAATTCATCAATATGTGTATTAGTATAAATTGTATTTTTATTACTATTTGAATCATAAGCATCATTTTTTGTAAATCCAGAATAAATTATGGTATCTACATATGTGTAAGGTCCCTCAATCTCTTGTGAAATAGCATATCCTATAGCAGATCTCTTATAAGTTGATGATGTACAATAATACATCATATAAGCACCCATACTTCCGTCATCGTTTACATAAGACTCATTCCAAAATACTGTTGGTGCCCAAACAGCATATCCTCCTTTACAATCAGAATCATCTTCACCAGCCCATTCAAATGATTCTTCTAAGTTATCTGATAAATCTCCAAAAATAACATTCCCAGGTGTTGTATACCCATTAGTAAAAGTAGTCCAATTTTGTAAATCCGTAGATTTAGCTGCTTCTATATGTGATCCAAACACATAATAAGTATCATCTTCTTTTACGATAGATGGGTCATGCACAGAAACACGACTCTTTTCTAATAGCTTTTCTTCCCCAGAAGTGACACTAGTAAATCCTAACGTTGAAATTAATGTTCCAGCTAATATTATAGCCATTAACCTTTTAACTTTTCTTGATTTCATTTAAATTTTCTCCCCTCATACCCTCATTTTTTTATCTTTTAAATTATTTTTTAATATCGCCCTTTCTTAATAAACATAATTATAGGCATACATCAACCAACATATTTTCATATAGGAATATCTAACTTTAAATTATCATTTAGCTTAATTTTAAAAATTATATATTTAACAATAAATTTTTCTTTGCTTAAACCTTAAATAATATTGATTTACTATATTCCTATAATCTTATGTTAATTTGATATATGCCTTTTTATAGGTACTATACCTTATATTAAATTATTGAATTATCTAGATTCATGAAATTTTATCCCATTTTCTCTCTATATTAGGACAATAATTTTTCTTTACAGCTGCCCTCATTTCTACATAACAGCCACAAAGCTTACACATTCCATTAATGAGATTATCACAATCCATACAAATACCTAATCGTTCCTTATAATCTTTTTCTTCTGTTTTAATAAAACTATCTATATTACTGATGTAATCTTGCATATGCTTATATTCAGCCTGTCCCATTACTTCATTCATTAAGCACTTTTTACAAAATCTATTTTCCATAATAATTACTCAACAACAAAACTAATAACACTACAAGCTGGAATCCTAAAGTTTAATCCATTTTCTGTAATAGTAAAATCCTTAAATTTTTCTGGTTTAACTACATCTGGATTATCAAATGTATTAAATGCATTCATTTCATTAGTTAAAACAGTTGCTTTTACAGTTTTGACAGGTCTGCCTACGATTATACTTTCAACATCATATGCTTCATCAATTGATAGATTATTTATTGTTATATTAATTTTTCCTTCACCATCAACTGAAACTGATTCATGTAAATTTGGTACTTGATTTTCTTCATCTAACCCAATCATTTTAGTTTCTAAATAACTTTCAACTAAAGTTGCTTCTTGATGGTTTTTATACATATTAAATACATGATAAGTTGGAGTTAACACCATCTTTTCTCCTTCTGTTAATATAACTGCTTGAAGAACATTTACTACTTGTGCTAAATTTGCCATCTTAACTCTATCACTATGCTTATTGAATATATTTAAATTAATACCAGCAATAAGGGCATCTCTCATAGTATTTTGTTGATATAAGAATCCTGGATTAGTCCCTGGTTCAACGTCATACCAGCCTCCCCATTCATCTACTATTAAATCAACTCTCTTTTCAGGATCATATTTATTCATTATTTCTAAATGCCTATTAATTAATTCTTCCATTTTTAAAGTTTTATTCATACTGATATACCAAGTTTCTTTATCAAATCCTGTTGCTGCTCCTTTATTTAACCATCCACCTGGATGAGTGTAATAATGTAATGTTAATGCATCCATAAAGTTTGCAGCAACCTTCATTACTCCATCTGTCCAATTATAATCATCTACATTTGGACCACAAGCAATTTTATAAAGTTTATTATCTCCATAATTTCTGCAGTATGTTTGATATCTTCTATACATGTTTCCATAGAATTCTGGTGTCATATTTCCACCACAACCCCAATTTTCATTCCCTACACCAAAGTATTTAACTTTCCAAGGTTCTGCATGTCCATTTTGCTTTCTTAATTCTGCCATAGGTGAAATACCATCAAAAGTTAAGTATTCAACCCATTCAGACATTTCTTGAACTGTACCACTACCAACATTTCCATTTATATAAGGTTCACATTCAAGTTGTCTACACAACTCCATAAATTCATGTGTCCCAAAGCTATTGTCTTCTACAACACCACCCCAGTGTGTATTAACCATCTTTTTACGATTTTCCTTTGGACCAATCCCTTCCATCCAATGATATTCGTCAGCAAAACATCCGCCTGGCCAACGTAATACTGGAATTTTAACTTCTTTTAATGCATCAACAACATCTTTTCTCATTCCATTTACATTTGGTATTGGAGAGTTTTCTCCTACATATATTCCTTCATAAATACATCTACCTAAATGTTCAGAAAAATGACCATATATTTCTTTACTTATTTTTGATTTTTTATTGTGTGGATTAATTATTAATTTGCTCATAATTCCCAGCTCCTTTTATTTAATATATTTATTATTGTATTTTTATATTTCTTCACTAATTATTTTTAAGCCAAATACTCTTCCTGCTATAGACCCTTCTTCACTTTCAAACTTTATCCTAATATATGATTTTCCATTTGTTACTTCTTCAGGAATGCCATAAATTTTATTAAATAGTACAAATGGTTTATTTTCATCTAATTTCTCTTGTGCTATCATCAAATCTTCAGCATAAATTTTAAATTTTCTACTATACATTTTTCCATCTTCAAATATTTCTCTATCACTACCCCAGTAGGTTAACAATAAATATACATTTTTATTATTTTTCAACTGTACTTCATAACTAAAATATCCATTATCCCTGCACTCTCTCCAGCCTTGCCCACACTCTTTAGAATAGTCTGATTTTGAATTTAAAGCTTTAATTTTATGCTCTATTTCTGATTGCTGATTATTTGGATTTACTTGATCTATAGTAATTTTCTCTATTTTATCTTGATAATTATTAGTGTTATTTTCTATATTTTTATACTCTTTCTCACTCATTACACTCCAATAAATAGTATATCTTTCATGAGTGACTTTATAAAATGGAATTAGTTTAACCTTTACATTTTCAGGCTGCCCTATTGCTTTACTCTCAAAAATTAATTCTTTTTCATTAATTTTTGTTATGCAACTTGATATTTCATCAATATCACCAACTAACTTGGGTACGTTTATTCCTGGATGATGATTTAACTTTAAGTGATCCTCTAAAATATCTGTCTCTGGGAAATTTTCTTTTCCTAAAGCTCCTGCTAAAACTAAAGGCCCATACATAAATACAATTTCATTTTTATTTTCTTTTGAATTATATAAATGTATATTCATAGGTAAATTAATATTTACTATATCACCTTTATTCCATGTTCTAGATATTGTTATATAACTATCCTCATTTTTTATATATACCGTTTCATTATTAATAGTAACTTGTACATTTTCTGAAACCCAATAAGGTATTCTTATTCTTATGCTCATGAACTCATTATCAGCTTCTTCTATCACAAGCTTTATATTTTCCTCTTCTGGGAAATTCGTTATTTGTGATATCTTAATTTTTTTATCTTCTATATTAATTTTTGATGATATAAAAATATTTACAAACAAACTATCATTATCCTTAAAATATATATTTCTTATATACCTTGCTGGATTTTCCATACCAGTTCCTGTGCAGCACCAAAATGAATTATCTGGTGTACAATACACTTTAAAATGCCCTGGTTTAGTTGAAACAAAATAAGTTTTCATTCCACTATCAGGATCTTGTGAAGCTAATATATGATTGTATAGTGACTTTTCATAATAATCCATATACTCTGCTTTATGATGCCATTCATATAAATGTTCTGTAAGCTTTAACATATTATATGTATTACAAGTTTCAGCAGTAGTAACATCTAACTTTTCTGTCCCACATTTACCAAAATGCTCATCTCTACTATTTCCACCGATTGCATATGATCTACCTTTAGTAATTATATTCCAAAAGAATTCACAAGCTCTTTTATATTCTTCTTTACCTGTTATTTCATAAAGTGTAGCTACACCAATAACCTTAGGAATTTGTGTATTAGCATGTTTTCCTTCTAACTCATCCTTTAAATCAATTAATGGATTAATTGTTTCTTTATGAATAAATCTAATTGATAAATTTAAATAATCCTGATTTTTTGTTATCTTATAGAGATTTGCCATGGCTTCACACATTCCACCATGTTCACAATAAAGCATTTTTTCAAATTGATCTTCATTTAAATTATCAGTCCCTTTTTTAGCCCAATCAGCTAATTTAGTAACAACTTTTAAAGCTTGTTCATTTCCAATAAGTTCATATGCATCAATAAGTCCTGCATATATTTTATGAATGCTGTACCATGGAACCCAACTATCCCCTAATTCAAATCTTGTAACGTTAAAATTTCCGCTAAAAACTTTATCAAAGCATTTTCTTGGAAAACCACTCACATATCCCTCTTCATCTAAATCTTGAAGATATGCCAATTCTGATACTATATAGTCTGCTTTTTCCTTTAGCCTTATATCATTATCTGCTATATACATAGCACATAATGCTGAAAGAAAATGCCCTAATGAATGTCCACTTATCTCTTTTTCTTCCCACCCGCCATATCGTGGTTTTTTAGGAATTTGATTTATTGCTTCATAACATGGGGCTAATAACCTATCTACATCTAAATGTAATAAATACTTTTTACCTATTTCTTGAGATTCTTTAAATATTCCACCTAACAAGATTACATTTTCCATAAAAACTTCCTCATGCTTTACTAATATAACCTTAAAGTATAACTAGAAAATCTAATTTTCCAGTTATACCCTATTAACTTTTCTTTAACCTTTTCTTTTATTTATTTAACATCCAATATAAGCTATTTAATTTTAATTCTTTTTCAAAATCCCTAATATTTGTGTCTTTTCCTATAACTACTGATTCAATTCCATACATATCTGCTAATGTTGTTAATTGCTCTGAATCTAATTCATAAGTAAAAGATGTATGATGAGCACCACCAGCTAAAATCCATGCTTTAGCTCCAACTTTCAATGATGGCTCTGGCCTCCATAATACTCTTGCCACTGGAAGTTCTGGTAAATCTTTTTCAACTTCTTTTGCTTCTACTTCATTAATTACTAAACGCATTCTTCCACCTAAGTCAATTAATGATGCACAAACTGCTTGTCCTGCTTGTCCGTTAAATATTAATCTAGCTGGAGCAGCCTTATCACCTATTCCTAAATGCTTAACTTCTATTAAAGGTTTATTAGCTGAAACTGTAGGACAAACTTCAAGCATATGAGCTCCTAAAATTAATTCATTTTCTGGATCAAAGTTATAAGTGTAATCTTCCATAAATGAAGTTCTAGTATTATTAGTCATAATTTTCATTAATCTAACTAATCCTGCTGTTTTCCAATCACCTTCTCCTCCAAATCCATATCCATCTTCCATAAGTCTTTGAACTGCAAGTCCTGGTAATTGTTCCATACCATGAAGCACTTGGAAGTTAGTTGTGAATGCTGTATAGCCCCCCTTTTCTAAGAATCTTCTTAATGCAATTTCTACTTTTGCTTGATATTTAATTGAATTTCTTACTGAACCTTCAGTCTTTCCTGCTTCACAAATTTCATATTTTTCTTCATATACCTTCATTAAGTTTTCAACTTCTTCATCAGTAACTTCGTTGATTACTTCAACTAAATCACCAATTCCAAATGCATCACAAGTCCAACCTAACTTTATTGCCACTTCAACCTTATCACCTTCAGTAACAGCAACATCTCTCATGTTATCATCAAATCTTGCAATCTTAATATTTCTACCTTCAACATATCCAGTAGCAACACTCATCCACTTATTAATCTCTTTATGTGTCTCTGGCTCTTGCCAATAACCAACAACAACCTTCCTGTTATTACCCATTCTTGTGTTTATAAATCCAAATTCCCTATCTCCATGAGCTGATTGATTTAAATTCATAAAATCCATATCCATTGTATCCCATGGAATATCTCTATTAAATTGAGTATGAAAATGTAATTGTGGCTTATTTAAAATTGATAAACCTCTTATCCACATTTTAGCTGGTGAAAATGTGTGCATCCAAGTAATAATACCAGCACAACTTTCATCATTATTTGCTGCTAAACATATATCATATATCTCCTTAGCATTTCTTACTGTTGGCTTATGGATTATTTCATATTTAATTCCTTCAACATCATTTAATCCATTTACCATTTCCTTTGAATCTAAAGCAACTTGTTTTAATGTATCTTCACCATATAAGTCTTGACTTCCAGTTACAAACCAAAAACTATATTTTCTTGTATTAATCATATTTAATTCTCCCCTTTTACCATATTATTTTCACTATTTTTGAACCTTACTATAATCACTTATAAATCTTTCTATACCTGCACTTGTTAATGGATGCTTAGCCATATCTTCAATTTGGGCATATGGAATAGTTGCAATATCAACTCCTGATAATATGCATTGAAGTATGTGCTCCTTAGTTCTTATGCTGGCAGCAATTATTTCTGTTTCAAATCCATAGTTTTCTTTTGCTAATATTAAATCATTTATCAAATCCATGCCATCTAATCCAATATCATCTAACCTTCCGACGAATGGGCTAATATATGTTGCTCCAGCTTTTGCTGCTAAAACACCTTGATGAACGCTAAATACTAAAGTAACATTAGTTTTTATTCCTTCTTGAGATAATACTCTTACTACACTTAATCCTTCTAATGTCATAGGAATTTTAACAACTATATTTTTGCTTATTTTAACTAATTCTCTTGCTTCTCTAATCATTCCCTCAGTGTCTAAACTCATAACCTCTGCACTTATTGGTCCATCTACTATTTCACAAATTTGTGGAATTACTTCTGCCATTGTTTTATTTTCTTTAGAAACTAATGATGGATTTGTTGTAACTCCATCAATTAACCCCATATCATTAGCCTTTTTAATTTGTTCAATATTAGCTGTATCAATAAATATTTTCATAATAATATACCCCTCTCATAACCATTTATTTTTAACTTTACGGTTTTATTTACATTAATTTTATTAAGTTTTTAACCATATCCTATTAACTCAAAGTATTATTATTTATTTTTTCAAATATTCTACTGCTTCTTGCTCAATAGTTAATCCTTTTTTATAATTTTCTAAGAATTTTTCATATCCAATAACCATATTTTCATTTGGTTCTATTGTTATAGCTTCTGCTTCTCCAAAAATAGTATTATTTAAAAATTCTTCTAAAGAATTATTTTCTTGTTTTTTATCAAGATATAATGCTAACAATGCAATTCCCCATGCACCACCTTCTCCTGCTGTTTCCATTACAACTACCGGTACATTTATTGCTGCAGATAAAATACTTTGTGCTACTCCCTTTGTCTTAAAAATTCCTCCATGCCCAAGTATCTTATCAATCTTTACATTTTCTTCTTTTGTTAAGATGTCCATACCAAGCTTCATAGCTCCAAAGCATGTATATAGTTGAACTCTCATAAAATTAGCTAGGCTAAACTTTGCATTTGCGGGATGTAAAAACATCGGACACCCCTCAGTTAATCCAACCCCGTGCTCACCTGAATAAAAACAATAAGACATTAAATCTCCACAATCATCATCACCATCTAAAGCTTTTTCAAATAATGTTTTATACAATTCACTTGCTTTAACATTAACTCCAAATGCTTCTAAGCATTGATTAAAGATTCCCATCCATGCATTGATATCAGATGTACAATTATTTGAATGTGCCATTGCGACTAAGGCCCCAGTTGGAGTTGTAACCATATCTAACTCTTTATGAACTTTAGATAGTTCATTTTCAAGAACAACCATTGCAAATGCTGAAGTTCCTGCTGATACATTTCCTGTCTTTTTTGCTACACTATTGGTAGCTACCATTCCAGTTCCTGCATCTCCTTCTGGTGGACAAAGCTTTGCACCATATTGTAATTCTCCTGATGGATCTAAAAGTAATGCACCTTCTTGAGTTAATACACCAGCATCTTCTCCTGCAACTAAAACCTTTGGAAGTATATTTCCTAACTTCCATCTATATTCATTACTTGCTATCAATACATCAAACTTCGAAATCATATCTTGATTAAAACTTTTCTTATCTAAGTCAATTGGAAACATTCCAGATGCTTCACCTATTCCCATTACCTTTTTATCTGTAAGTTTCCAATGAACATATCCTGCTAGAGTTGTAAGGAAATCAATACTCTTTACATGCTCCTCATTATTTAAAATTGCTTGATACAAATGTGCTATACTCCATCTTTGAGGAATGTTATATTGGAATAAGTCTGTTAATTTATCAGCTGCTTGTCCCGTAATATTATTTCTCCATGTACGAAATTCAACCAATTGCTTCCCTTCTTTATTAAAAGGAAGATATCCATGCATCATTGCACTTATACCCATTGAAGCTAATCTTTTTATAGTAATATCATATTTTTCTTTGACTTTATCTGATAAATCCTTATAACACTTTTGTATCCCTGTCCATACTTCTTCTAAAGAGTATGTCCAAATCCCATTAACTAAGCTATTTTCCCAATCAAATCCACCAGTTTCAATAACAGTTCCCATTTGATCTACTAAAACTGCTTTTATTCTAGTTGATCCTAGCTCAATTCCTAGAACGGCTTTTCCAGATTCTATCGTCTTTTTTACTTCTTCTAACCTACTCATGTCCTCTCATCCTCCCATCTTCTTATGAAATAAAAAATATTTAATCTTTTATATTAATTCTTTTACCTTATTTACCACAGTTTCTTTATTAAATCCAAATAAATTCATTACCTCATTACCATTACCTGATGCCCCAAATGTATCTATACATAATACATCATCAACATATTTACTCCATCCAAAAGATGAAGCCATCTCTATACCTAACTTCTTAATTCCAGTCTTTAATACACTATTCTTATATACTTCATCTTGCATATCAAATAATCTAAAACAAGGCATTGATACAACATCAACAAATATTCCTTGGTTTTCTAATTCTTTTTGAGCTTTTATTCCTAAATCTACTTCTGATCCTGTTGCTACTATTTGAGCTACTGGATTTTGTGATGCTTCTGAAATTATATATGCACCTTTTCTAACATTATCAACACAGTTAAATTCAGCATTGACATTTATATTTTGTCTTGTTAATACTAATACTGATGGTGTTTCTTTATCTTCTAAAGCTACTTGCCATGCTGCATTTGTTTCATGTGCATCTGCCGGTCTTATTACATTTACATTTGGTATAGCTCTAAGCCCAGCTAATTGTTCAATTGGTTCATGGGTTGGTCCATCTTCTCCAACTGCAATTGAATCATGTGTTAATACATAAATTAATGGTTGTTTTTCAATTGCTGACATTCTTATAGCTGGTTTTAAGTAATCACTAAATACAAAGAATGTTGAAACAAATGATCTTAACCCACCATGAAGCATTATTCCATTTCCAGCTGAAGACATTCCAAATTCTCTTACACCAAACCAAATATTCTTACCTTCTGGAGATTCTTTTCTAAAATCACCTTGTTCTTTTAAGTAAGTCATATTTGAATGTGCTAAATCTGCTGATCCTCCAAATAAGCCATCATAAGCCTTTGCAATCGCATTCATTGTAAATCCTGAAGCATTACGAGTGGATATTGATTCATTTTTCTCATATTTAGGTAATACTTCTTCAAAATTAATATTTAACTCGCCATTAATTGCAGCTATCAAACTATCATAAAATTCTGGATATTTTTCTCTATACTTATTAACTAACTCATTCCATTGAGCTTCTTTTTTCTTTCCCCTTGCAATAACACCATTAACAAAGTTTTCTTTTACTTCTGTTGGAACAGTAAATGGCTCGTAATTCCAATTTAACTTTGTCTTAGTTTCTAAATATTCATTAGCTCCTAAAGGTGCTCCATGAACTCCATTAGTTCCACCCTTATTAGGTGCTCCATATCCAATTGTTGTCTTTATCTCAATTAATGTTGGCTTATCTGTTGCCTTTTTAGCTTCTTCTATTGCAGCTGAAATTGCTTCTACATTTGTATCACCATCTCCAACCTTAATAGTATGCCAATTCATAGCCTTTACTCTATCGATAACATTATCTGAAAATGAAGTTGAAAGCTTACCATCTAAACAAATATCATTTGAATCATATAGAACTATTAATTTTCCTAATCCTAAATGTCCTGCTAAAGATATAGCTTCATTTGCTACACCTTCCATTAAGTCCCCATCACCAACTATTGCATAAGTATAATGATCAATTATATTTAATTCGTCCTTATTATATTTAGCCGCTAAATGTTTTTCTGCCATTGCCATTCCAACAGCTTGTGCAATTCCTTGACCTAAAGGACCACTTGTAGCTTCTACGCCATGAGTATGTCCAACTTCCGGATGCCCTGGAGTTCTTGAATTTAGCTGTCTAAATTCTTTTAAATCCTCTATAGTTACATCAAATCCACATAAATGTAACATTGAATATAAAAGTGCTGAACCATGTCCTGCTGATAATATAAATCTATCTCTATTAAACCATTTGCTATTCTCTGGATTAATGTTTATATGTTTATTAAATAACGTATATGCCATTGGTGCTGCACCCATACAAATCCCTGGATGTCCTGAGTTAGCTTTCTCTATTTGATCTACTGATAACATTCTTATTGTGTTTATGCTTTGCATCTCTATTTCTCTCATTATTCCCCTCCAAAATTTGATTTACCTTTAAACCACTTAATATCTTTTATCCATAATTACATTAAATTGTACTTACTTATTTTGTTATAGGTTCTTTAACCTTCACTTTAGACTGTCCGTAATAAGCATTTGCTCCATGTTTTCTGAAATAATGCTTGTCTTGTAGTTCAGACGGTATTGAAGTAATATCTTTATTTAAATTTTCTGTTCTTATTGCCATTTTAGCTACTTCTTCTAAAACTACTGCATTTAATACCGCTTTGCTTGCTGTTTCTCCCCAAGCAAAAGGGCCATGGCTAGCAATGATAATTCCTGGAACGCTTAATTCATCTATATTTCTTTCAGTTAATGTTTCAATTATTACTGAACCTGTATTTTTTTCATATTCATCTTTAATTTCTTCTTTAGTTAATGATCTTGTACATGGAACTGGGCCATAGAATGTATCTGCATGAGTTGTTCCATATGAAGGAATATCTCTTTTAGCTTGTGCCCAAGATGTTGCAAATGATGAGTGAGTATGTACTACTCCTCCGATATTAGGGTATTTTTTATATAATTCTATATGAGTTGGTGTGTCTGATGATGGTCTTAAGTCACCCTCTACTACATTTCCATCTAAATCAACTACTACCATATCACTAGCTTTCATTTCGTCATAACTTACTCCACTTGGTTTAATTACCAAAAGTCCACTTTCTCTATCAATGCCACTAACATTTCCCCATGTAAGTACAACCAAGTCATGTTTTACTAAATCTAAATTTGCCTTAAAAACCTCTTCTTTTAAATTCTCTAACATCTCAATTCCCCTCCGAATATTTATATATACAGTCTAGTTTAATCCAAATATTAAATTAGACTCAGCCTTAAGAAGTTGTATCCCACTCAAATTGTACGTTATTTAAACATTAAACTCTGTTTATTTTCCCATATGTTCCGTACAATTTAATGGTAGCAAATTTTTATTTGTTTGTAAATGTTTTACTGGAAAAATATTTAAATTTTTCTTTTGTTTAATTATTTTAAAATCTAAAAATGGCATTTATAAATAACATATTTGTCATTTATAAACGCCATTTCTTAACATGTTTTAAATTCTTTTTACACTATTTTTAACTACTATTTCAGGTTCAAATATATATGAAACCTTTTCCTGTTCACCATTGATTAAACGTAATAACATTTCAGCTGCTTTTTTACCTAACTCTTCTTTTGGATGAGAAATTGTTGTAATTCCACAATCCAAAACAGCTGATACTGTTGCATCATTATCATATCCTACAATTGATAAATCTTCTGGTATTTTCAATCCTAACTCTTCTGCTACCTTTACTACCTTCATAGCAACTTTATCATTGTAACAGAATATAGCTGTTGGTCTATCATTTCTGCATAATAAGCTTCTAGTAAAGCCATCTATATAAAAATCTTCTTCAAATGTCTTAAACTTACCAACTATTGTAGAGTCTATTTCAATATTATTTTCCTCTAAAGCTCGTAAATATCCTTTTTTACGTTCTATACCTTGTACATCATCTTCCTTAAATAGCCCAGCAATTCTTTTATGTCCCAAATCAATTAAATATTTACAAATAGTATATCCACCTTTTTCATCATCAATTGCTACATAAGATTGTTTATCTTTATCATATGCTGCATTAATCATTAAATATGGTATATTATTATTAGATATTTCTTTATAATAATCTTCATTCGTATTACCTAACGCACTAGCTGTAGGCTCAATTATTGCTCCAACAACATCATATTCTAATAATTTTTTTAACTGTTCTCTTTCTTTTTGTTTTTCATTATTCGTACTTAATAATAGTATGTCATAGCCATTTTTGCTTAATACTTCTTCTATTCCTTTTATTAAGAATGGAAATATATATTCTGATACATATGTTGTTATTACTATTATCATTTTACTCTTTGTCTTTTTACTTTTTTCTAATTTATCTACATATGCACCTTTGCTTCTTTCTCTATAAATGTACCCTTGTTTTTCAAGCTCTAATATAGATTGTCTTACTGTATGTCTACTTACTGAAAATAATTCTCCTATTTCTTGTTCTGTAGGAAGTTTTTCTCCATATACCATTTCTCCATTAAGTATTTTATCTCTATAATATTCAAATATTTCTATATACTTTATTGTTTTCTCCACTTTCCACTGCCCCCTCATATTGTACTTACAATCGCTCTTTCTTAATTTAATTTTAACCTAATTTTATACTTTTTACCATACGAATTTTATGAAAATATTATAAATAGTATATAAAAGATAAAAAACATATATTTAAATGCAACAAATAAATGCCCTTAAGTTTATTCATTATATAAAATAAACTTAAAGGCACTACTCATTTTTACAATTATTTTTCTAGTTCCAAATAATTATATAATGCTCCAATTAAATTAGCATCATTAACTAAATATAGTATTTTGTTATTTTATTAAACCATACTAAGCTTGTATCTCTTATATATTTCCTTTTGTTCTTCTAGTACTAATAAGTCTAATCTTTGACTTATGCTTATTGTCTCCAAGCTACCAATTCCATTTGCCTCTATGGACTCATTTAATAATACTTTAAAAGTATACATTAAAATTTTAATTATATTCATTGTTTTCCTCCACTGGTAACATTTCAACATCAATTATTTTGAGTTATCATATGATTATTATATTATTTCTAATTTAAATAGTTAAATATACCGTTAGTCTTACTTCGTCATTATAAATATATTTAACGTATTATTTTATTTACTTTTTGTAAAATAATTGTTTTATGACTAAATCCACACTATTACATCACTTTTAAAATAAGCAATAAAATTAATATATTTAGATTATTTATATTTTTATTTAATATAACTTTCCATATGTATTGCGTACATTTTATAAAAAAAATGAACTACTATCATCACATGTGTAATAGTAGTTCATTTTTATTTTAGTGTGGTAAAAAATTCATTTTAACATTAATGAAGATGTCTTAATTCTTAAACAATTTTCTTATATAATTCAATAATTTGTTCCTTAGTAAATTCTACTGGATTTCCTGGAGCACAAATATCTTTCATTGCATTTTCAGCTAAAAGATCAAAGTCTACATCATTAACTCCAAGTTCACCTAAAGTAGCTGGGATTCCAACTTTCTTAGCTAATTCCTTCATTGAATCTACAACAAAGGCTGCACATTCTTGAGCTGATTTACCTTCAACATCATATCCAAGTACATTTGCAATTGAAACAAACTTTTCTGGTACATACTTTGCATTTTCCTCTTCAACATATGGAAGTAACATTGCATTGCAAACACCATGTGGCAGATTATAAATTCCACCTAATTGATGGGCCATAGCATGTACATTTCCTAAACCAGCATTACTAAATGCAATTCCACCTAGGAATACTGCATATACCATTTGTTCTCTAGCTTCAATGTCATGTCCATTTTCAACAGCTCTTGGTAAATAATCAAATATTATTTTAACTGCTGCTAATGCTGTTGCATCAGATACTGGATAAGCTCCTGGTGTAACTATTGTTTCGATAGCATGAGTTAAAGCATCCATTCCTGTTGCTGATGTAAGTGATGCTGGTTTTTCAACCATAAGCTCTGGGTCATTAACAGTTACTGTAGCTAATGAATTTTTATCTACCATAACCATTTTTACATGTCTTTCTTCATCAGTTACAACATAGTTTATAGTAACTTCACTTGAAGTACCTGCTGTAGTATTTACAGCTACTATTGGTAATGACTTATTTTTAGAAAGATTAACTCCTTCATATTCTTTAATATGTCCACCATTAGTTGCTAAGATTCCTATAGCCTTAGCTGTATCTTGTGGTGATCCTCCACCAATTGATACTAAGAAATCACAATCAGTTCCTTTTAATCTTTCTAATCCATCATGAACATTTTTACAAGTTGGATTTGGAACTACTTCTGAGTATACTTCATAAGCTATTCCTGCTCCCTCTAAAACATTTAATACTTTATTTGCTACTCCATTACTCATTAGGAAATTATCAGTAATAACAAAAGCTTTCTTAAATCCTAAATCATTAACTGTTGCTCCTAAATCATTTAAACATCCAGCTCCCATTAAATTAATAGATGGTACATAATATATTGCCATAATATCCTCTCCTTACTCTAATTTTTTCTATATAACTTATAAATTTTTCGTATATTCTTTATTAATATATAAATTAAAGAGTAAAACCTGAATTTCTATTTTTAATACCACATTAGTTTCAGAAATACTTAATAAAAATACAATTTACCTCAACTTTTCGCTTTACCCTTTAATCCTTAACTTAATTAATTACTTTAAATATTCTTCTGAAATAGTAACATTAAAATCTCTTGCTAAATCTCTAAAATTATCTGAGCTTATAGTTTGTCTCTTTCCGCCCATTGATAGAACTTTTACAAGTATTTCAGCAGACTTCTCAACTGTATCCATAAGTCCAAATGTCAAATCTAAATCCTCACCTGAACAGAACACTCCATGATGTGCCCAAATAACTACGTCATGCTTCTTCATTAATTCACTTGTTGCTTCAGCAATTTCAGCTCCACCTGGAACCATCCAAGGAACTATTCCTACTCCTGATGGGAATACTACTGGACATTCGGTTGCCATTTCCCATAATTCTCTTGTAAATACAGCTCCATCAAGAGGTAATACAAATGTTAAAGCAATTAAATTTGTCGCATGTGAATGCATTATCACTCTATGCTTCCCATTAGTTGCTTCGAATTTAACAGAGTGACTCATTAAATGAGATGGTAATTCGCTAGTCGGTTTAGCACCATTAACTAATCCCCAAACAACTTTATAGTTTTCACCTTTTTCATCAATTTTAACTATTCCTACATTAGCCTCTAAATCAACAGCTACATTTCTTATAAACTTTCCACTTCCAGTTACTAAGAAATATTCATTAGCTAAATTTTTAACTGTAACCCCTATTGGTGAATAATCTCTATTTTCATCAATAATATTCTTAATTGATTCTACATTTTCAGAAGTTAATCTATAAGAAATATTTCCACCATTTCTTTCATGCCATCCTTTAAGCCAAGCATCATTAGTCATTTTCATAAAGTTTTGTACAAATTTCATATCTTGCATACTCATTTTCATTACCTCTTATTCAATAAATTTTGTATATTAGATATCAAAACTCTATTATGGTATTATTTTGATATCTAATATAAATTCTTCTTTTATTATTACTTATAATTAATTTCTCTTTGATAACACTTCCTCTTCATATCTTTTAACATCTTCTATCCAAGATTCACCTACTGGTACATTATTCTTTTCACAGTAGTAATTCCATATATCTCCCATTGGATATGTTTTAAATTCTTCCATTAAGGCTAATCTTTCAGTAAAGTTACCTTCATCTTGAAGCTTTCTTAACAATTCATTTGGAGTTAACATTGCATTTAATAATGCCTTAATCATATTTCTTGTACCAATTGTCCAAGCTGCTATTCTATTAATACTTGCATCAAAGAAATCAAGTCCAATAATTACTCTATCTAATGCATCATTTCTTACTATTTCTTTAGCAATTTCCTTTAACTCATCATCATAAACAACTACATGATCACTATCCCATCTAACTGGTCTACTTACATGAAGAGCAACCTTTTCATCAAATAGTAACATTGATGATAATTTATCAGAAACAACTTCTGTTGGATGATAATGTCCCGTATCCATTAATGACATAATTCCATTTCTTGCTGCAAAGTTTAGATAAAACTCATTTGAACCTACTGTATAACTTTCTGCACCTATACCAAATACTTTTGATTCAACACAATCTAAGTTATAATCTTTATTTGTTTTAACTGCATATATTTGCTCTAAAGAATCTTTAAGTCTTGCTCTCGGCCCTAATCTATCACTTGGAATATCCTTATATCCATCTGGAATCCAAAGATTAGTTAAGCAAGTTTGCCCCAATTCTTTTCCAAAGTATTCACCAATTTTTCTAGATGCAATAGCATGTCTTATCCAGAAATCTCTTATTTCTTTATCTGGATGTGATAATGTTAATCCATCTGCTGCTTTTGGATGTGAGAATATCGTTGGATTAAAATCTAATCCTAGCCCTCTTTCTTTTGCCCAGTTAACCCAGTTTTCAAAATGTTCTGGTTTTATTTCATCTCTTTCAACAAACTCTCCATTACTTTCTAAATAAATAGCATGTAAATTTACTTTATGCTTACCTGGAATTAAACTTAATGCTTTATCTAAATCAGCTCTTAACTCTTCTGCACTTCTTGCTGCTCCAGGGTAATTTCCATTACATTGAATTCCTCCAGATAAAGCATTTTGAACTACTTCAAATCCTTTAACGTCATCTCCTTGCCAACAATGAACTGAAATTTTCACTTTATTAAGTTCTTCTAAAACTTTATCTACATTTATTCCCCATTTTTCATATTGCTCTTTAGCTAATTCATATCTTTCTTTAACATTCATCTTAAACTTCTCCTTTATTTGGTTTAAATATATTTATATCAAATGATTCTTTTATTACTTGCCTAGCTTGTCCTAAATCCTTTAACTCACCAACACTTATTAATTGAGCTACAAGATTTCCTATTGCAGTTGCCTCTACTGGTCCTGCTAAAACTTCTTTTCCAGTAACATCTGCAACTACTTGATTTAATAAATTATTTTGGCATCCTCCTCCAAATATATTTATTCTCTTAAATTCTTTTTCAAATATATCCTCAAGATTTGCCACTGCACTTTTGTAACTATGTCCTAAACTATTAAATACACAAACTGCTATTTCTCCAACTTTTGTTGGAATATCTTGATTAGTTTCTTTACAATAGTTTTGAATTTCTTCAATCATATTGTCGGGTTTTAAAAATCTATCATCATCAACATTAACTATTGATTTAAAATAATTGTGCTCTTCAGCTAGTACTACTAAGTCAGCAAAAGAAAACTCATTATTTAAATTTCTCCTTACCTCTTGTATTACCCAAAGCCCCATAATATTTTTTAAAAATCTAAATCTATAATCAATTCCACCTTCATTTGTAAAGTTATAATCCATAGCTTGTGGTACACAAATCGGGAATCTATTCTCTACGCCAATTAATGACCATGTACCAGAACTTACATAAATACTATCTGAATCATTACATACTGAAGATATAAATGCTGATCCAGTATCATGAGTTGCTGGAAGTATAACCTCCATATCAAATCCAAATTCATTAACTAATTCTTTTCTTAACTTTCCTAAACTTGTCTTTGGCATTTTTATTTCTTGGAACATTTCCTCATTGATTCCATATTCCTTTAAAATATTTTTATCCCAAGTTCTATCAAAAGAATTTACTAACTGTGTAGATGTTGCATTTGTATATTCATTAGCTTTTTTACCTGTAAGTAAAAAATTTAAATAATCAGGAATCATTAAAAATGTTTTTGCCTTTTTTAAGTATTCTGGATTTTTATCCTTAATTGCTAATAGCTGATATAATGTATTAAATCTTTGGAATTGTATTCCTGTGTATAAATACAACATATCTTGCGGAATAACTTGAAATGCTTTTTCCATATATCCCTCAGTCCTATCATCTCTATAGGCAACGGCATTTCCTAGCATCTCATCATTTTCATCTAATAAAACAAAATCTACTGCCCACGTATCTATGCCTATGGTTTTTGGCACTTTTCCAATCTCTTTGCACTTTTTAATACCTTTCTTTATTTCATTAAAGAGTCCTTGAATATCCCAACAATATTCATCTCCTATTTTGCTAATTCCATTTTCAAATCTATATATTTCTTCTAACTTTATCTTTCCATCTTCTATACTTCCTAATATATGCCTCCCACTAGAAGCCCCCATATCAATGGCTAAGTAATAGCTCATCATTTCTCCTCCCTTGCAAAACGTTTACTATGATTAAATTATAAATAAAAACAACCTTGGCTTTAATAACCAAGGTTGTCTAATTTATTATCCTTATTTGCAAATGTATTTTTCCTCAAATATAAATATACATAGTAAAATCACCTTATAACAATAATTTATGATTTTCTAAAATCTTTTGGGGTATAACCATATTTTTCTTTAAATATTTTATAAAAATAAGTAAGATTTTCATAACCAACTAAAGATATTATCTCTACAATAGAAATATCTGTTTCATTTAGTAATTGCTTTGCTTTATTAAGCCTTTTTTCTTGTAACAATTCTTTAAATGTCATATTAGTATGCTTTTTTACTAACTTACTTATTTTATAATGTGGCTGATTCACTATTTCAGATATTTCAAATAAAGTTGCAGTAGAATAATTATTATCTATATACTTTAAAACTTCAATTATAATTAAATTATCATAATTATCTTCTGAATAAACTTCTATATTATTAGGCTTTTTAATTAATTCTACAATTAATAGTCCAACTAATAATTTTATAGTTGTGCTACTCATCATAGTGGGTTCATAAATTTCTATAATTATCTTTTCTAAAATCTCTTGTATATTATTTTCATTAGAAACTTTAAAATAAAGATATTCACCTTTACTATTTTTATTTAAATATAATGACTTTAATAAAAAGTTAAATATAATGTTATCACTTTCTGATAAGTTAAGAATAAAATCAAAAAATTCCGGTCTTATTATGAAATTAATTATAATATCATCCTCAGAACTTTTTTCTATTTCATGAGTTATATCTTTGTTTAAAAAAATTATTTCGCCTTCTTGAAGTTCTATTTTTTTATTATGTATTACTTCTGTAAGTTTACCTTTATAGACATAATTAAATTCAATATAGTTATGCTTATGTGCAGGGAACTCTATAAACCTCGTATGTTTTCTTATATTTATGAGTTGTCCATCTGCCAATATTTTTTTACTATCTATGATAAATTGTTTATCATCTGTATATATACTTTGATCAATGCTATGTTTTCCTTCTAATATTTCTTTCTCTTCTTGCGTTAATTCCATTAATTTATCTATTATATCTTTTCTCATAATCACTAATCTCCTTATAAGTTAATTATAAGATTAATTTAGTAATTTGGACATATCTTTTACCTATTTGATCTACTACTATAATTGCACTCTGAACTTATATTTAACTTATTAAAATGTTATAATATATATCATTGGAGGGTATTTTTATGGAGAATTTAATTGATTTACACACACATTCATATATTTCAGATGGTAGCTGTAGTCCAACAGATGTGATAAAAGCAGCAAAGAAAAATAAATTAAAAGCAATTTCATTAACTGATCATGATAGTATTGCAGGTTTAAAAGAAGCTAAAATTGCTGCAGAAGATAGTAATATTGAATTAATTAATGGAATTGAAATTAGTGCATTATATAAGGATGGTAGACTACTTCATATACTTGGTTTAGGAATTGATATACATAATGAGTACTTTTTAAATAGCTATAATAAAATGAAAAAAGCAAGAGAAAAAAGTGTTCCAAAAATACTTAAGCATATAGAAAACAATCATGGATTGTCTATAGATATTAACTATTTACATAAAGTGAAATACGATGAATATTTATCTAGATATGATATTTACAGATATATTCTTGAAAATAATATTTGTACTGAACCTCAAAAAGTTTGGGATATATATTTAGATCCAATTCCTTATGGAAATGATGAGTTAATCACTGTAGATGAAGCTATTAAAATGATTCATGAGGCTGGCGGAAAGTCTTATTTAGCTCACTTTAATAAAAGAATTGGTTTAGAAGGTTTCAGTTTTGAAGAAATTGAAGATAATATTAAATATTTAGTTTCTTTAGGGTTAGATGGAATTGAAAGGTACTATCCTTCTTATACTGATGATGATAGAAGACTTTTGGACTATTTAGTATGGAAGTATCAGTTATATTCTAGTGGTGGAACTGATTATCACGGTGCTAATAGGGGTAATATTGAAATTGGATTTGGAGAAGGTAACCTTAAGATTCCTTACTCTTTAATTGATAGTTTAAAAAGATAATAAATTTATTATAAATGTATATATTCCTAATTGGAATATATACATTTTACAAATTGAATTGCTTACTTTCCCATAATAATCTTAAAATTATATAAAAGAATATTATTGAAAGGAGCCATAAAATGAATTACGATTTAAAATTTAATGATAAAAAATATACTATAGAAACAATAACTTTAGATGAGAAAACACTAAAATATCGTGCATTTGAAAACATAATATATGTTAATAATCCAATAGATACTAACTTTCAAAAACTAAGCATATTTGTACCTGAAACTTATTATGAAGGAAATTCAATAGGAAACTATAATTTAAAAACTGCACCAATCTTTTTTCCAAATACAGTAGGTGGCTATATGCCTGGAGCTCCTGAAAGACCTGGCATTAACAAATTTATTAACAAGCCCAATGCTACTTTTTATGCACTTTTACACGGATATATCGTAGTTTCTCCTGGTGCTCGTGGTAGGGGATTAAAAGATAAAAATGGTAAATTTACTGGAACTGCTCCAGCATGCATTGTTGATTTAAAAGCCGCTGTACGTTACCTTCGTCATAATAAAGACATTATTCCTGGTAATGTAGAGAAAATAATTTCTAATGGTACTAGTGCTGGTGGAGCCTTATCTGCACTTCTTGGTTCAACAGGAAACCATCCTGACTATGAATCATATTTAAAAGAATTGGGAGCAGCTGATGAAAGAGATGATATTTTTGCAGCATCTTGTTATTGTCCAATTACAAATCTTGAAAATGCAGATAAGGCCTACGAATGGGAGTTTTGTGGAATAAACGACTATCATAAAATGAAATTTGAAAGAATTGAAGAATCTCGAAAACCCAAACTTGTACCTATAAGTCGTGAAATGAATGAATTACAAATAGAACTTTCTAAGGAATTAAAATCTTTATTCCCTGAATACTTAAATAAATTGAATTTAATATCATCAAATGATACATTACTAACAATTGATTCTGAAGGAAATGGAACTTTTAAAGATTATATTAAATCTTTTGTTATTAAATCAGCTCAAAAAGAATTAAATAAAGGAAAGAACTTATCATATTTGAAGTGGATTACTATAGTAAACAACGAAGTAACTGATGTAGACTTTGATAAATTTATAAAGTTCCGTACTAGAATGAAAGATACACCTGCTTTTGATAATATATCAATGGGTACACCTGAAAACGAATTATTTGGTACACCCGAAATTCAATATCGTCATTTTACTGAGTTTAGCAAAAATCATTCAATTGTAAATGGTGAATTATCTGAGGAAGCTCAAATTAAATTAATGAATCCGATGAATTATATTTCAGATAATTCTTGTACTACAGCTAAAAATTTCAGAATTCGTCATGGTGCTATTGACCGTGATACTTCACTTGCAATATCAGCTATTTTAGCAGTAACTTTAGAAATGAATGGAGTTAATGTAGATTATGATCTTCCATGGGGAATTCCTCATTCAGGTGATTATGATTTAGATGAATTATTTGCTTGGATAGATAACATAGTATCAAACTAAAAATTATTATAATCAAATATAAAGTATTCTTTTTTTGCTCTTATATCAGTAGTCTTAAAATAATAAAAGTAGATATACTTATTATTAAAAATACATATATCTACTTTTATCATAATGCATCTTTGTATACCTTATATCCCTAGATTTACATTATAAAAAATGCACCTTCTAATAATGCATCTGTAAAAATCCTTAAAAATAATCTACTTTTATCTACCAAAAATAGGTTCATTAGAATTCCTATTATATAATTTAATAAATCCAATTAAAGAAATTATATTTGCTACAACTCCAAATATATTTGCAACTACTAAAATTTGTTTAGGTAAAAGTAATAACTCCTTTTCAAACTCATCACTGCTATTCATTAAATCTTCTAATTCATTACAACTAATATCATAAAGTACTCCCCTTTGTATAACATAAATTTCTGCTGCAATTACTGCATCTACATCAGGATTTTCAATTTTGTCTATTCTTTTATCGTATTTGCTTTTTATTAAATTAATACTTTTTAATGTAGCACTTAACAAAAAATAGTCACCATAAAACCTCATTATAAAACATGCTGCTTGTAAATATAATCTATCTATATGTTTTTTATCACATTTAGAACTATCTATAACAAGACTAACTTTATATATTTCCACGAATACAACTACATTCAATTCATATAGTATGATTGTAAGTATAGATGCTTGCTTTATTAAAGCTTCTGGTTCTAATGACTTATTTATCTCTCCTTTTTTATATCTTTCATTTAGTTCATTATATCTACTAAAATCTACATAAGAAATTAATATACTTGCAATTAAGGCTAAATATTGCCCTTCAATTAATAATATATTTGGATTACTATCTGAAGCTTTTTTATTACAACTTATATTTATACTCTGAAGTGTACCACCGAAAAGAAATATATTGGATATCATATATATTAAAATTATCTTTACTTGCAGATTTAATAATGATAATTGAAATTCATCGCTCTTAGATATGTTCTTAATTTGCTCTTTATCCTTCTTATTTTTTGCTCTCTTACACCCCATATATAGTTTACCCCATATTTATTGTCATACATAAAGCTTCACAAACTAAAATACCAAATTAATTATTTAAATAAACTACTAATATCCTAAATTCTACTTGTATTATATGTAAACACTTAATAGTTAGTTACATCTTTCAAATTCAAAAATATTACTAAAACTTATTAGTAGTTTTATCTTTAGCTATTTATTTTGATGTATAACATAGTATCAAAACAAAAATTATTTTAAGAATACCTAAAGTTAAAATTATGTATTCTTATATACTTTAAATACTAAAATTACTTAAATAAATTTAAATTTTATTGACTTCTCCCCATTTACACATCTCTTCTAAAATGGGCATTAAAGATAAACCACGTTTTGAAAGTCTATATTCTACCCTTGGGGGAATTTGAGGATATTCTTTTCTAATAATAATTCCATCCTTCTCTAATTCTTTTAATTGATTATTTAATATTTTATCACTTATTTGCCCTATACACCTCTTCAGTTCCCCATATCTTAATACTTCATACTCCACCAACCAAAACATTATTATCATCTTCCATTTTCCACCTATAATTGAAAGCGTATATCCAAAAGGAGTAGACTTAATATCTGTTAAATCTGAATTTTCCAAGTCCTTCATACTCATTTTTTCACCCTCTTAAAAATTTAATACTAACCCAAAGGTATGTACTTTACCTAAAAGTGCATACTTGTTTAAATATAAAATACCACATATACTCATATTCGTAAAAGATAGTTAAAGGAGATGGAATTTTATGAAAAAGTGTAAAATTGAAGTTCTTAAAACAACATTCCATGAAGATTTAGCAAAACAATATGGTTGCAAGAATCTTGGAAAATGTCCTATGCATAAAGTAGGAGATATATTTTATGGAGATTATTCAAAACCTGAAGGATTATGTGATGAAGCTTGGAAAGCTATGTATCAATATGTTTTTGCTATATCTCATGGCTGTGACAAATTTTATTATGAAGATTGGATAGATCAAAAGGGAATAGCAATTTGCTCCTGTAATGACGGTATTCGCCCAGTAATTTTTAAAATTGAATCAACTAATGAACAATCTAAAATTAACTACGAACCTATTAAATAATTTAATAGAGACATCAAAAGTTATTTTGATGTCTCTTATTGACTATTATTTATAATCTTCTATTTTAAACTTCTCTAAATCCACTTCAGTAAATTTAGCTCTCTTAAATTTATCTTTTAATTCATAAGGTACAGTACAATCAAATATAGTTTTGCACGCTATCCCCCTATCTCTAATAGTCCAACTATATTCGGGACTTTGTGAAGGATCTAAAGGATGACATCTTACTCCTGGAATAAATATTGTATCAATATCCCCTTGATATCTAGTATTTAATGCCCATAAAACATCATTACTATCAAATGGATCTACATCTTCATCAACTAATATTACAGTTTTTAATTCTGAAAATGCTGATAATGCCAATAATGCCGCTTGTCTTTCTCTACCTTGATCACTAGCCATACTCTTTTTAATTTGTAATATAGCCATATATTTTCCACCACCTGCTGGATGAGCATATACATTTACAAGTCTACCTGGCATTGCTTTTTCAACCATTTGAATTATACTTGCTTCTGTTGGAATCCCAGCCATATTAACATGCTCTTCACTTGGTCCTATACAAGTTTGCATTATTGGATTTTTTCTATGAGTTATAGCTTTTACTCTAATTACAGGTAATTCTTTAGCAGCTTCACCTGTGTAACCTGGAAACTCAGGCATTGCCTTTCCAGTGTTTGTATTCATATCCTCTCTTACTCTCTTATTAGGTACTAACTCACCTTCAATTACATATTCAGCTCTTGCAATTGCAGCTTCATCAACAGTTAAACATTTTACCATTTCAACTGGTTTCTTTCTTATTGCTCCAGCTATAGATAATTCATTAAATCCAATTGGTGTAGTTGGTGGTTCAAAACATGATGCTATTTCAATTGCAGGATCAACACCTATACTAATAGATATTGGTAAAGGTTCTCCACTTTCCTCCGCCTTTTTTCTAAATGCATCTAAATGTCTTACCCCAGGTGTAAAGAACATTGATAATTCGTCCTTACCTTGTAAACATAAGCGATGAATTGTAACATCCCCTTCTCCAGTTTCAGGATCTCTTGCATAACACATTCCTAAAGTTATATATGGTCCAGCATCCTCTTCTGTATTAGTAGGTGCAGGTAATATTTTTCTTATATCAAACTCTTCATCTGTTGCATAATGTACAACCTCTTGGCAAGGTGCATTTTCATTTTCTATTATAATTGGATTTATTGGATTCTTTACTGCTTCATTCAATAAAAAACCTAACTTTTTAGATTCACAACCTAAAAGCATACCAACTCTTTCTCTACTAGCTAAAAGACCGATTATAACTTTAGCGTCTTTATGACCTTTAATATTATTAAAAATCATAGCTGGCCCTATCTTTGTTGGTCTCTTTACAGTTCCTCCAGCACCAACATATCTATATACCCCTGCAAGTTCGCCATGTGGATTTACTTCAACATCACTTTTAACTAATTGTCCTTTAATATCCTTTAAGTATTCAATAGCACTTCTTAAATCATTAATTTCTACTTTATTCATACTCATTTACCTTCCATCTTAAATCATTTCTTATATTTATATTAAATTGATCTAATATTTTCATAATATGATGATTTATAATATCATCTAAAGATTTAGGATTTGAATAAAATCCTGGCATTGGTGGCACTATTCTAACCCCTAACTTTGAAAGTTTTAGCATATTTTCTAAATGTATTGAACTTAAAGGTGTTTCTCTAGGTGAAATAACTAATTTTCTTCCTTCCTTAATCATTACATCTGCAGCCCTATCTATTAATGTAGTTGAAAATCCATTACTTATACTGCTTAGTGTCTTCATACTACAAGGAAGAATAATCATTCCATCGGTTAAAAAAGAACCGCTCGCAACACAAGCTCCTAACTCATCATTATTATGTATAAAGTCAGCTAAATCATAAACATAATCTAATGAATAATCTGTTTCAACTTCTAAATTATTAATTGCCCATTTACTCATTATTAAGTGAGTTTTTATTTCTTCTATGTCTTTTAAATATTCAAGTAACCTAACTGCATATACAGTGCCAGTTGCTCCAGTAACTCCTATAACTAAATTCATTTTTCCACCTCATTTAAATTAGTAGTAACTTTATAAAGTTCCACCTTTGATTCTTGGAAAATTTTATTACAACATTCATAGACATCTTCTATCTGCTCTTTTGATATATTATCTATATGTATCCCACAGCTCACAGATATATTTCCATTAAAACTATCTTTTATACTGTTTATAAAAATCTCTCCAATAATATAATCCTTATGATTTTTCAAAGAAATTGTTTTTATTCCCTCTTCTTTTGAATACACAGATATTGCTCCAACATGAGGCTTATCCCCTCCTGTTACCACTGCACACAAATCATCACCTACGAATATTGCCTCTAATTTTATATTTATATTTTTATAACAACGTTCTATTTTTATCATATAATTTTCCCTATTTCTCAAAGTTTTTTAAAGTTACTACTATATACTCAAATTATATTTAACACTATCTTAATGAACAATTCTTTAATTAATATACATTTATTCCATTTTGGAATAAATTCGAAATATATGTCCATTCCTTAATAATTATCGTGATATAATATTAATATATTTCAGAAATGACGGTGATAAACTTATGAATATAGAAAGCTTAAAATACTTCTTAAGTGTAGAAAAATATAATAGCTTTTCTTTGGCTGCTGAAGAATTATGTATATCTCAATCTTCATTATCTAAACATATAAAAAAATTAGAAAGTGAACTTAATTGTGTACTTTTTGAAAGATGTACTCGCCATGTTAAGTTAACAGATGCAGGTATTTCATTAAAAAAATATGCTATAAATATAGTTAGTAATTATGATGAACTAATACTTGATTTAAATAAATTTACCTCTTCATTCCCTAAATTATCTATTGGATATATTCCAGTAATAAATCAATATAATATTGCAAAACTTATTGGAAGTTTTAAAAATACAGTTACTGATTTACAACTTACTTTCCATGAAGGAGAGCACGCTGATATATTAAATTTATTATTCTCTCAAAAAATAGACTTTGCATTTTTAAGAAGTGACACATTAGATTATTCGAACTTAGATATTACTCCTTTAGCTCAAGATGAACTTGTGTTAATTGTTCCTAAATCTCATCCCCTTTCAAAAAGGAAGTATGTTTCTATTTCTGAATTATCAAATGAAAGTTTTATTTCCTTAGGAAAGAATTCTGGTGTTTATGATTTCTTTGTAAGTGAATGTATGAAAGCTTCATTTGAGCCTAATGTTGTTTGTTTTAATAGTAGGATAGAAAATATTATAGGTCTTGTTTCTGCTGGCATGGGTATTTCTCCACTTATGAGAAAAACTGTAGAATGTTTTGATAAGAAAAATATTTCTGTTGTTTTGTTGAAAGAAAAAATACATAGTAATTTATGCTTAGTTCATTTAAAGGATAAGAAATTATCTAAAATTGAAAAAAATTTTAAAGACTATTTAAGCAAATAATGAATTTATTTCTCTCTATAAAATGAATTTACCTCCGGCGAGAGTTCATTTCATAAACTTTCTCCGGAGGAAGTTTTTTTACTATTGCTTGTCCTCTAATCCTAAAAAATTATATAATGCTCCAATTAAATTAGCATCATTTCTAAATTTACATCTAACCACTTTAACTCTTGGAATGTCAAAGGGAACTTTATCAAATATCTTTTCAATATTTTTTTGAATATATTCTATTAATATATCTTGTTCACTAATTCCTCCACCGATAGCTATAACTTCAGTATCTAAAACACAATGTAAGTTATACAGTTGAGCTGCTAATTGATATGTAAATTTATCTAACACATCTATAGCTTCCTTATCTCCAGAGTTAACAAGTTCAAAAACCTTAAAACCATCAACTTCTTCTTTAGCTAAGTTTTTAGCCATTGCAACTGCTCCATTTAAAGCTGATGCACCATTAACATATCCCCACATGTTATCAGTACTATCTATTGCAAATGTAGTATCTGTCCATATATAACTAAATTCACCTGCAAAGAAGTGCTTTCCATTAAGTATTTTCCTATCTTTTACTACTGCTCCTCCCACTCCTGTGCCTAAAACAACTACAATTCCATCATTATACTCCTTTAAACTCCCTTTCCATACCTCTGCTAAAGCTGCTGATTTCGCATCATTTTGAATTGTAATCTTAGTTGGACATCTTTCTTGAAGTATTTTAACTATATATTTATCATCATTATATCTAAGCCATCCGCCTGTTCTTGCATAACCATTTTTACTGTCTATTAAACCAGGCATACTTATTGCTATTCCCTCTATTTTATCTTTATATTTATCATATAAATCACCAATAACGTTTACAAAACTTTCAATAGAATCTTGTGGTGTTGCAACTTTTCCTTTTTCTAAAAATTCAACACACTCAGTCATTAACGCATATTTAATTGAACTTCCACCAATATCTAAAACTAAATATTTATTTCCCATAAATACTTCCCCCTCACACTCTACTTTAAAAACTTCTACTTACATTTTAACTTATATTAAATTAACTTCCAATTGTTATTATTATTCAAAATAATTGATTTTTTTTAATTTTTAATACCCTTTCTATGCTGAGTTGGAGAGACTCCAAAATTCTTTTTAAAAGTTCTAATAAAGTGTTCCTTATTATCGTACCCTACCATATATGATATATCAGTTACAGTAAAATTAGTATTTAACAAAAGAGCACTCGCCTTATCCATCTTTATTTTTTGTACTATTTCACTAAAGGTTTTTCCTGTATACTCCTTAATTATTTTACTTAAGTATTGAATTGTAATTTGAATCTCCGTATGGTTCTAACTTAATAAATAGCTATTGCCATGCTTGGAGCTGTACCCCAACTTACTTTATTAGAAAATATTTTATATAACTAATAACATTTAAATAAGTAAAATTGCTACAAGTTAATCATATTATCTTTTAGCAATTTTATTTACCTATTTTATATTATTAATTTAACTCCTATACCTTCTTTGGATATTCTCTCACTTCATTCATTTCATGAAGTTGATTCAATACTTGGGCAAAAAACGGATCTCGTTTAGCCCTTTCTCCATAATTCCAACTTTTCATTTCACACTCAGGACACCAATGCCCCCCTCCAATATCAACCTTGGACTTGCCTCAAATCCGTGTCCAAAAGCACATTTAAATTTTAACTTCTGTCTCCAATCAACAATTTTCATATTGTTTTATATCTTTTTCTAAACTCAATATATAGAAAGCAATAGCAGAAATATAAGTTCTACTATTGCCATCCTATAATCGTTATTCTTTATTTGCCATTTGTACTATTCCCTTAAATGTTTCATATAGCTCTGAATCACCACTTTGTTGTGCTAATCTTTGCATTGGAGTGGTTGATGTAATTGCTTGAAGGAATATAAATTCTTGATTATTTTCATCTCCCCCAAACCCCTTTAACATATTGGATCTCATCTGTTCGAGCATCATACTACCAGCATTGGTATATCTAAGATCATTTAATGAGCAATTTAAATCGTACTCACCCTTAGCTGGTAATTTATATGGTTTAATTTCTTTACCATATAATTTTTCAAAATCTTTTCTTGTTGGATATCCTTGCAATTTAAAGTACCATTCTGGTAAATTATCATCATTTAAACTCTCGCTACTACTAATTACTTCAACATCAGCTTTTAATTTAATATCTAAACTTGAAGCTCCTAATAATATCTCATATTTACCTTGTAATACTTTCCAATCCTTTGACTTAACATCATAATAATCAAATGACCTTTCATCTAATTCAAAATCAACTTCTTTTTCCTCACCTGGATTTAAAAATATCTTTTTAAATCCCTTTAACTCCTTAATAGGTCTATACACTAAGTTAGTTTTATCTGAAACATACAATTGAACAACTTCAGCGCCAAAAACTTTCCCTGTATTTTTCACACTACATTTTACAGTAAGTTTTTCTCCTTCATTAATCTTAGAATTTGAAACCTTAAGATTAGAGTATTCAAATGTTGTATAACTTAATCCAAACCCAAATGGGAATCTTACATTCTTATTAGCTTTTTCATAATATCTATATCCAACATAAATTCCTTCTCTATATTCAGCTTGTCTTGGATTAATTCCATAAATATGTGAACATTGATTATCCTCATATTTAATAGGATAAGTTTCTGCAAGTTTCCCACTTGGACATTCATTTCCTAATAATAATTCTATGCAAGCATCTCCAACTGCTTGTCCCGATAAATACATATTTAATATAGCCTTTGTTGAATCTATCCATGGCATTTCAACAGGAGAACCACCTAAAAGTATAACTACTACATTATTATTAACCTTATAAACTTCTTCTAATAACTTTACATGACTGTCAGGAATTCTCATATGCTGTCTATCATATCCTTCTGATTCATATTCAGATGGAAGTCCTATAACAACTACAGAAATATCAGAACTTTTAGCTAATTCAATAGCTTCATTCACATACTCAATATTTTCTTCCCCATTCATTTCATAACCTGGACAATATTTAAAATTAACTCTACTTTTATTAAATCCGTCTACTATACTAATAAGCTTGCTTGGATTAATATGAGATGATCCTGCCCCTTGATAACGAACATCATTGCCTAGTGCACCTATAAGAGCAATCTTTTTATCTTTATTAAACGGTAATATATTATTTTCATTTTTAAGTAGAACTGAACCTTCAATTGCTATTTTTTTAGCTAAATCATGATGTTCTTCTCTATTAAATTTAAAGTTTTCTCTTCTACCTAAAGTACATTGCTTAATTAATGATAATATTCTATCTACAGCTTCATTGACATAGTCTTCTGATAAACTTCCATCATTAACAGCATCAATAACCATTTTGTCAAACATTTTTGCGCTACTTGGCATTTCTAATTCGAGACCAGCCTTAAATGCTTCTATCTTATCATTCATTGCACCCCAATCTGTTACAACAACTCCATCAAATCCCCATTCATCTCTTAATATATCCCTCAATATATAATTGTTATCACTTAAATAAGTTCCATTTATTTTATTATAAGCACACATTACGGTCTTTGGTTTTCCTTCTTTTACTGCTATTTCAAATGGTGCTAGATAAATCTCTCTTAGTGTTCTTTCATCTATTATACTATCTGATGATAATCTTTCATTTTCTTGATTATTTCCAGCAAAATGTTTTAAACTAGTTCCAACACCTTGCCCTTCAACTCCTTTTATCCAAGCCGCCCCTAATTTTCCTGCAACATATGGATCTTCACTAAAATATTCAAAGTTTCTACCACAAAGTGGATTTCTTTTTATATTAACTCCTGGTCCTAAAACAACATCTACCTTATATTCTAATGCCTCTTCAGCTATTGCTCTTCCCATTTTTTCAAGAAGATCTACATTCCAAGTTGAACTTGAGCAACATGCTGTCGGAAAGCAAGTTGCTGGCACACTATCATTAATTCCTAAATGATCACCTGCACCCTCTTGTTTACGAAGTCCATGTGGTCCATCACTCATTGATATTTTCCCTATTCCATATTCATCCATTTCTTCTGTATTCCAAAAATCAGCTCCTGAACATAATTTAACTTTATCTTCTAGTGACATTTTATCTATTATATTCTTATTTTTTAAACTAGACATTGCTTTTCCCCTTTCTATCAGCTTCATTTGCAGCCTTTATAGCCATTTCATATAATCCAATTCCCTCTGCTGGCACATATGCCATAAGCTCTGAAATAGTTTGATCATATGCCATTTTAATCATTGGATTACTTGTTGATCCTGGAGCATATTTTTCTATTAAATCTACAGCTGCTTCATTTTCGAATAAAAATCCTAATGTACTTGCCATACTATATTTTTCAACTTCTAAATTTGTATCTGTTTCATATTCATAATGATAAATACCTGAACCAACTTCAAATGAATCTTTCTTTTCTGGAAGAGTAATTATTGCTGTAGTATTAGCAGGTATTTCTATATCAACTATTATCTTTCCACCTTTGCATATCCAACTACAAGACAATCTACCATATACAGTTTCTATTGCAGCCTTTGCATTAGTTATTCCCTTTATAAATTGTGGAGCTATTTTACTCTTTTTATATCCAGGCTCAATTATTTGTAATCCCGCTAATTTCTCATACATCCAATCACCAATTGAACCATATGCATAATGATTAAATGAATTCATTCCAGACTCATCAAAAGTCCCATCTTCTTTCATTGAATTCCAACGCTCCCACATAGTAGTTGCCCCTAACTTTACTGAATAAAGCCATGATGGATAATCTTCATTAAGAAGTAATATTCCTGCTAAATCATGTCTACCCATTTCAGATAATAAATGACATATATAAGGAGTTCCTACAAATCCGGTTGCTAAATGATTTTTGTGTGCTGATAAATTATTTATAAACGTATCTCTTATTCTATTTTTATATTCTGGTTTTGCAAGATCAAAATATAATGCAAGGATACAAGCTGTTTGTGTTTCACTTACTAATCTTCCTGTCTTGGTAATAAATTCTTCATTAAATGCTTCTTTTATTTTTTCATATAAACTTATATATTTTTTAAACTCTTCCTCTTTACCCAATAGCTTAGCTGTATCTGCTACAATTTTTGTTGAATGTGCAAAGAATGCAGTTGAAACTAAATAAACATCTGTTGCTCCTGTTCTATCAGTAACCTTAACCTCTTCCTTATCTAATCCAAGCCAATCTCCATATTGGAATCCTTTATTCCAAAGATGACTTTCTCCAGCCTTACTATCTATATATTCAACCCAATCTCTCATACTATCATATTGAGTTTCTAATATCTTTTTATCCCCAAATATTTTATACATATTCCATGGAATAATAGTTGCAGCATCTCCCCATGCAGCTGTTCCATCTTTTTCATCACCTAATATGTTCGGAACAATATCTGGAACTCCAAATTTAATAGTTTGTTCTGAAGCTAAATCCTTTAACCATTTACTAAAAAACAATGCTGTGTTCATATTAAATCCTGCTGTTTTACAGAAAACTTGAGCATCTCCAGTCCATCCTAAGCGTTCATCTCTTTGCGGACAATCAGTTGGAACATCTAAGAAATTTCCTCTTTGTCCCCACTGTATATTACTTTGTAGCTGATTTACCAATTCACTAGAACAAGAAAATTCCCCTGTTTCCTCCATATCAGTATGAAGAGCACAAGCTGTAAAATCGTCTAAGTTTAGATCTTCTCCCATTCCTTCTACACAAATATATCTAAATCCATGGAAAGTAAAATGTGGCATAAAAGTTTCTTCTCCACCCTTACATATAAAAGTATCCATTGCTTTAGCAGATCTAAGATTTTCTGTATAGAAATTACCATCCTTATCAAGAACTTCTGCATGTTTAACTACTATTTTCTGTCCTTCTTGTCCATTTATCTTTAATTCAACTATTCCCGCAATATTTTGTCCAAAATCTAAAACTATTTCATCTTTTGGTGTTTTAATTAACTTCTTAGGCTTTAACTTTTTTGTTACTCTTACATATTCACATTCTTGTGAAACTAATTTGTTATTATCATAACTGATAATTTCTACTGGTAATTTTCTCTCTTCTAAAATTGTAGAATCTATAATTTCTCCATTATAAATTTCACTATATCTAATCTTTCCAGTAGTACAGTCCCAAGTTTTATCCGTGTGTATAATTTCTTTACTACCATCTTCATACCAGACATGTATTTCTGCTAACGCTGCAACTCTATCTCCATAGTGATTAGATTGATACATAAATCCAAATCTTCCCTTATACCATCCATCAGCTACAGTAATCTTTATCTCATTTTCCTTATTAATTTTTTCTGTTACATCATATGTTTGATATTGCAATCTCTTTTTATAATTTGTCCATCCTGGGGTAAAGAATGCTTCTCCAACTTTTTCTCCATTTAATTCAATTTCATAAAGTCCAAGTGCAGTTGCATAAATACGTGCTCTTAAAACTTTTTTATCAGCTTTGAATTTCTTCTCGAAAACTGGGCATGCTTCTACTTCACCTAATGTATGAGTTATCCATTTTCCTTTAAAATTATTTCCATTAAGTAATCCACTTTCAAAATTACCTTTTATCTCCGATTTATTTCCTTTATTGTCCCAAACTGTTATATTAACCATATAAATAGTGCTAGGCTCTATATTCTTACCTTCATATTTAATTAATATTGATTTATCGCTTTCAACTTTATTAGTATTCCATACTAACTCTGAATTTTTATATACTTTAATTTCATATGCATCTTGCACAACATCTTTTTCATTAGATTCTATTTTCCATGAAAACCTAGGATTAACTTCATCTAATCCAATTGGATTTTTTCTATACTCTATCTTTAAATCTCTTATTTTCATTTTTCCATCCCCTTGCTATATATTTGTCCTTATTTAATTTATTCATTTTTTCTTTTATCTAAATCCATTATTATTTGTTGATATTTATTATCTAAATCATATTTACGCAAGATTAAATACATTATTATAAATAAAACTAACGGTAAATAAATACACAATATCAATATCATCTGTATTGCTGAATGTGGTTGTGCTATTAACCTACCATCATAATTACCAATTGCTAAAATCCAACCAATCATGGCAGTTCCTATACCTGCTCCAATCTTTGCTCCAAAACTACTAACACTATTTGTCATTCCAATTATCCTTTTTCCATGAATCCATTCACCATATTCAATAGTATTATTTATTAAAACTCCTCCAATGGACATCATCGGTATTGTGGCAAAAGTAGTTATTCCTCCACATATTAATGTAGCTATAAAACTATATGGAATAAACGCTCTGATTATATTAGCTATAATCCCAATAAGAAGTGTTATTCTTGTAGTAGATGCTAATCCAAACCTCTTTACCATAGGCCCTATTATTGCAAATCCAATAATTACTGGAATTAATCCTATAGCTCCCATTATTCCAACTAAATTTTCATTTCCTAAAACATACTTTGCATAATATATACCTGTTGAAGCGCTTAGTGAATATCCAATATTTGAAACAAACATTACAACAAACATAATTACCCAATATTTATTTTTAAACAATAAAGATAAACTTTCTTTAAATGATATTTTTTCTTCTTTCTCTTCTTTTTCTACATCTTCTTTAGATACAGCAAAAGTAGCTAAAAAACTCAATGAACAAATTACTCCAAATATAACTGATATTATAATCCACGCTTTTTGATTTCCACCCAACATATTTGTTATTGGAATTAATCCAACTGAAATAATCATTCCTGATATATATCCAAATATTGACCTTATTATCCCCATTTTACTTCGTTCTTCAACTTTGTTAGTTCTAACTGCAACTAAACATCCATATGGTATAGCAACAGCAGTATATACTATTGCTGTTGCTATTATATTTGTAATTAATGCATAAGATCCTTTAAATAAAGGTGTTGCATTGGCAGGAATATAAAATATAGCTATTATAGATACTATAACAGGAATAGACATCCACAAAAACCACGGCCTTACCTTTCCAAACTTTGATTTAGTTTTGTCTACGATACTTCCCATTGCTAAATCTGTAAATGCATCAATTATCTTTGTAATTAATAATATAGTTCCTACAACTCCAGCAGATAATCCTATTTTATCTGTATAAAAATACGTTAACATTCCTATTAATCCAGTTATGGCATTTAATCCAAACTGAGTTGAACCATCACCTATGAAATGATACCATTTCATACTATTCTCTTGTTTTGGAACCAATTTATTCCCTATTAAATTAATATCCATAGCAATAATTCCCTCCACCAATTTAAACCTTTACTTTATAATACAAGAAAATCTATTTTATTTATTGTAAATTTGTGCTAATTCATATAAATATGTTTTTAATAGGAAATTTATTATCCCCTAAAACCTATTTTTGTGCTTTACGTTCTTCTAATTCTTTTACTATTTGAGGATATTTTTCATCTAAATCATATTTTCTAAGAATTAAATACATAACTACTAATAATATTGCTGGTAAATAAACACAAATAAATAAAATCATATTAGTTGCTGTTTGTGATTGAACAGCTAATGTTCCATCATATCCACCTAAAGCTAGGAACCATCCTATCATTGCTGCTCCCAATCCAGAACCTATTTTAGAACCAAAACCACTTGCACTATTTGTCATACCAACAATACGTTTTCCATATTTCCACTCACCATATTCAATAGTATTGTTTACTAATACTCCACCAACTGCCATCATAGGAATAGTTGAAAAAGTTATAAATGCTCCACCTATCAATGCTGACATAAAACTATAAGGAGTAAATACACGTACTATACTTGCCGCAATTCCTATTAAGAATGCTACTTTGGCAGTCTTCGACAAACCAAAAAATCTAATCATTGGTCCAACTAAAGCAAATCCAACAAATACTGGTATTAATCCTACTGCCCCCATTATTCCAACTAAATTTTCGTTACCTAAAATATATTTTGTATAATAAACACCAGTAGATCCACTTAATGAATAAGTTATATTAAGAATCAACATAATTACAAGCATCATAACCCAATACTTATTTTTAAACAATAATACTATACTTTCTTTAAATGAAATATCATCTTCTAAAACTTCAGCATTTTCCTTTACATCAACAACTTGTTCTTTAGATGTAGCAAAAGTTATTATTAATGAAATAAATGAAATAATTCCGAATACTATTGCAACTTTAATCCAAGCCGCTTGATCTCCACCTAACATATTTGTTATTGGAATTAATAAAATAGAAATAACCATTCCAGCTATATATCCAAATATAGAACGAACTATTCCCATTGTACTTCTTTCAGCTATACTCTTTGTACGTGTCGCCATTATACAACCATATGGTATTGCTATAGCAGTATAAATTACTGCAGTTGCTAAAATATTAGTAATAAATGCATAGATATTTTTTACAGTATTTGATGCATTTGCAGGAATACAAAATAGTGCAATAATTATAAGTCCTATCGGTAAAGACATCCACAAAAACCATGGCCTAGCTTTTCCCCATTTTGATTTTGTTTTATCAACAATTCTTCCCATAAATAAATCTGTAAAAGCATCACAAAATTTTGTAGCTAATAAAATCGTACCAACTATCCCAGCTGATAAACCTATCTTATCAGTATAAAAGTATGTTAACATACCAACTAGCCCTGATAGTGCATTTAATGCTAGCATAGTTGTTCCATCACCTAAAAAGTGATACCATCTCATAGTTTTTTGAACACCAAAATTATCAACACCTAGCTCCTTCCTTATTCTAAAGCCTTTTCTCTTGTTTTCCTTTACATTAATATCCATATTTCTCCTCCATCCCCCTTGGTTATTAACCAATGATTTTAATCAAATTAATATGAAGCTATCAATAATTTATGATAACGTATTCCTTTGTTCTATTTACATATTAACAAACGATTACATTTTGGTATTGTAATTTAATGCTTTTTTTAGTAAAATTGTGCTTGAGGTGATTGTTTTGTACGAAGAAACTATACTAGATTTTTGTAATCATTTATATGGCATATTAAATATCCCAATTTCCTACTATGAAAATAATATGATATCTTCAACTCCATCATATAATACTTTAGATTACCTCTTAGTAAAACCCTATGAAAAAGATTTGCTTTCATCAAAAGATATTCTTTCTTTTTTAGTTACATCTGAATATATGTATTACGGAATTGTAAAAATAAAAAATACTAATTCATCTATTATTATTGGACCAATTAGTAGCACTAAACCTAATTCGAATACTTTAAAGTCAATATTGAGTTCCCTTAAAAATGCTTCTGTGACAAGCTTAGATTTAAAATACTATTTTGATAATCATGCCTTAATTTCCTTTGAAAAATTTTTAAAAATATTATGTTTCATTAACTTTTTATGTAACAATGATAATTTAACTACAGATGATATTTTTGGATATAAAAATAAAAATTATGAATCTTATATATCTAAAGCTTATACTAAATCAAGCTATGAATCTAAAGAAAATGAAAATATGCATAATACTTATCAATTTGAACAATTATATTTAAGTTATATTGAAAAAGGTGATTTAAATGGGTTAAATAAACTCTTAAGAAATAAAGTTAACTTAAATGCTGGAATAATTGCTCTTGATAATATTAGACAATCTAAAAATATATTTGTAACTTCTGCTACATTAATAACTAGAGCTGCTATCAAGGGAGGATTAGAAATAGAAACTGCCTATCAACTAAGTGATACTTATATTCAGCAAATGGAACACTTAAATGATATTACATTAATTAATAATCTTGCATCACAAATGATGTATGATTTTACTGAACGAGTAAACTCAACTAAATTACCTGATAAGGTGTCTAATATTGTATATAAATGCATTCAGTATATTTCAACTAAAACTAACGAAAATATTACTGTCAGTGATGTAGCTGATCATGTTAATCGTAGTCGATCATTTATTTCTAGAACTTTCAAATCAGAAATGAATATTGAACTTAGCACTTACATTATGACTAAAAAATTGGAAGAATCAGAAGGCCTTTTAAAATTTACAGATAAATCAATCAGTGAAATAAGTAATTATCTTTGCTTTTCCAGTCAAAGTTATTTTCAAAATGTATTTAAAAAGAATTATAATTTAACACCTAATGAATATAGAAAAAAGTATGCAAAATAAGCAGCTAAAAATAGCTGCTTATCTTATCAAAACCAATTTATCTTTTATAATTCTTCACCATTGCTGCCAATTACTTTTTTGTACCAATAGAAACTCTTCTTTCTTGATCTATCTAAAGTTCCAGTACCATCATTATTCTTATCAACATAGATAAATCCATATCTCTTTTTCATTTCTCCAGTTCCTGCACTTACTAAATCAATGCATCCCCATGGAGTGTATCCCCATAATTCAACCCCATCTCCAATTGCTTCCTTCATTTGTTCAATATGAGCTTTTAAGTAATTAATTCTATAATCATCATTAATAGAACCATCAGCTTCTACTGTATCTACTGCACCTAATCCATTTTCAACAACCATCATTGGAATTTGATATCTGTTATAAATTTCATTTAAAGTAGTTCTTAATCCTACTGGGTCAATTTGCCATCCCCAATCACTAGCTTCTAAGTATGGATTCTTTAATCCCATTGATAAATTTCCACCTGTAGTTTCAACATCTGGATTGTTACTTACACAGTTTGTCATATAGTAACTAAATGTATAGAAGTCTACTGTTCCATTTTTAAGAGTTTCTAAATCGCCTTCTTCCATTTTAATTTCTACATTATTTTCTCTAAAGAAACGTTTAGCAAATCCTGAATATGCACCTCTAACTTGTACATCTCCACATAAGTAATTTGAAAACTCTTCTTGTTGTTGTGCTAATAAAACATCTTCAGGACTACAAGTATATGGATATAATTTTCCAAATGCAATCATACATCCTATTTTAAAATCTGGATTTATTGAATGTCCTAATTGAACAGCTTTAGCACTTGCAACAAATTGATGATGTAAAGCTTGGAAACATTCTTGATAGTGATTATTTTCAGATGCGCCAAATTTTAATTCTCTTATATCATCAAACATTACTCCAGCACCCATAAATGCTGCTGCAGGTCCATGAGTTAAAATATTTATTTCATTAAATGTTAACCAATACTTAACTACATCCTTATATCTATTAAATATAGTTTCACAATATCTTAAATAGCAATCTATACTTTCTCTTCCTAACCATCCATTCCATTTTTTTGTTAATCCAAATGGTGTTTCATAATGTGATATTGTTACTAATGGTTCTATATTATATTTTTTTAATTCAGCAAATACATCATCATAGAATTTTAAGCCTTCTTCATTTGGTTCTAATTCATCTCCATTAGGGAATATTCTTGTCCAATTTATAGATAATCTAAAAGTCTTGAATCCCATTTCTGCAAATAGTGCTATATCTTCTTTATATCTATGATAAAAATCAATTGCCTCATGGCTTGGATAATATGTTCCTTCTTCAAGTTCAGGAGTTATTCTTCTTGCTGTAGTATGTGTTCCTCCTGTCATAACGTCAGATGTACTTAAACCTTTTCCACCTTCTCTATATCCACCTTCAAATTGGTTTGCAGCAGTAGCTCCTCCCCATAAAAAGTTTTCTGGAAATTTAATATTACTCATAAATAATTCCTCCCTTTATTCCACTCATTAATTAATTTATTTATTCTCTATGATCTTATTTTATTCATATATTGAACTTTTGTCAATACAATAATTCACATTTAGTTCATAATAAGAATCATTTCCACACTTAGAATTCAAATGGTTCATTCTGAATTCTGAATTTATCTATACCTTATTCCCGCTAAAAAACTTATATTTCTCATATTTTTTGCACAAAAAAAAGCTGATAAATCAGCTTTTCATATTTATCTAATATATTATTTTTGCTTTTCCTTCTTCAAACTTAATTTCTGAATTTGTTATAATTGTAGCTTCTGTAAAATCACCATAGGTGTAGAATTTTCTTACATTGAACTTTGATTTATCAGCTAATATATAGCACTTATCTGATGATTTTATAACTGCCTTTTTAACTTCTCCGTCTTCTAACATCATTGTAGTAAATCCACTTCTTGCATCTATTCCCATAGTCCCTAAAAAGGCTTTATCAAAGTTCATAACACTTATCTTATTTACCATATCTTCGCCCATAATTAAGTTCTTTTCTGGCTTTGCATAACCACCTAAAATATAAGTATTTATCCCTTTTGCCATAAGCTTTTGAATATGCATTATTCCATTTGTAACAACTGTTATCTCTTTAGCTTTTATATAATCAATCATATAAAAACATGTTGATCCTGAATCTATAAATATTACATCATTATCTTGTATTAAACTTGCTGCTTTTTTAGCAATTATTATTTTATCTTCCTTATTTGCATTAAATACTTCTTGAAAATCCATTGGAAGTATTGCATCTACTTCTTCTATTGCCTCAGCTCCACCACGAACTCTCTTTAATAGCTTTTTTTCTTCCATAGCTATTAAAGTACGTCTTACTGTAGATCTTGATAATTGAAATTTTTCCATTATTTCATCTATTGAAGCATATTTTTTTTCTTTTACAAACTCTGAAATTTCTATCCATCTATCTATAAGTACCATTTTATTCACCTTACTTATTTTTTATTCAAACTGTTCACTATATGAACAAAATGGTAACATTCTTTCATTTAGATGTCAATACACTTATTGTCTATGATTTTTTAACTACTTAATAAGTACATTATACCATAGCCTTATCTTTTCAAACTTCATACTTTTCTCCTTTTAAATTAATTATTTAAATATTATTCTCTATCATATCTTAAAGATAATATAAAAATACTGCCCACATTTTATAACCGTGAACAGTATTTTATAGCTATTTACTACTTAAATCCTTATGCATCTCTATAATCTCAATAGCTAAATCCTTTATAGTTTCAGCACTAATTAATTGATCCTCAGCATGCATAATTATTAAAGAAAATTCTAATTTTTCTCCAGCTGCTTCTTTTTGTATTAAGCTTGTATGACTATGATGTCCTTGTAATAAAAACTCTTTTGCTTCTTCAATTTTTTTATTAGCCTCTTCATAATTACCTTTTCTAGCTTCTCTAATAGCTTCAATGGCCAATGATTTTCCCATTCCTACGTTACTTATTATTTCAAATGCTACTAATTCTAAACTTTCCATTTAAACTCCACTCCATTACTATAATTATTTAATTAATTCTAAAGCACTTTCAAGAACTCCTTTTCCATTCATAGTTCCATAAAATCTCATATCAATAACCTCTACTGGAATTCTTCCATTAGCCATTGCTTCTATTTGTGGCTTTTGGAATCTAACTTGTGGCCCAAGTAAAACTATATCCACTGTATCTATTACATTTTTACATTCTGCAACTGGTAAAGCTTTAATATTAACTTCCACTCCCATTCCCTTTGCTGCCTCATTCATTTTATTAACTAAAAAACTTGTTGACATTCCTGCATTACATACTAATAATATATTTTTCATTTTCAATTCCTCCATTTATCTATCAATTTAATTTAAAACCTTTTCAGCTTCAAAAGCTGCTTCTTCTTTACATAATCCTCTATCAGCCATCTTAACAAATGGTATCCATATTAAAGTTACTGTAACCAATAAAACTAATTGTAATAATGCCCCTCTAATGCTACCTGTAACTAAATACCCACTTATTATAGGTGGAGTTGTCCAAGGTAATTGTGCTAAACCTGTTGGCAGTGGTACAAGGTTTGTTACAAATGCAAAGTATGCAATAATAGTTGATACAGCTGGCGTTATTACTAATGGTATAAAATATATTGGATTTAACATAAGTGGAATACCAAATAATGTTGGCTCTCCTATATTAAACGCATATGGTACTGCTGCTATTTTACCAACTTCTCTATACTGCTTACTTTTTGCTACTATTACCAATGCTATTATTGCTCCAATAACACCAATAGATGCAAATGAATTTCTAAAACTTAAACTTATTATATTTGGAGGAACTTCTCCTGCTATTGATGCTACTCTATTTGCATCTTCTAAAACTGTCCAAATTGGATTCATAGCTCCTTGTGATACAATCGCTCCCCCATGAATTCCAAAGAACCATAAAAGTTGTTCAAATAATAATGCTATTACCATTCCTGGTAAAGTTCCACCTAATAGTAATAGTGGTTTACCTACAATTGTATTTATTACTGTAAACAAATCTGAACTCATTGTAATTTCAAGTATTAATCTAACTATATAAAATAACGTTATAGATATAAATGCTGGAATAATTGATGCAAATGGCTTTGCCACTGCTGGTGGAACTGCTGCTGGCATCTTTATAACTATTCCTTTTTGTTCTATTTTTCTATATACCTCTACTGAAACTATAGAAACAATAATTGCTAAAAACATTGCTTGTGCTCCAACTTTAGTCATTGGAATATTTCCACCATTATCCCCGAATACATATGGTGTTACTACTAAAAATGCTGCAAGCGATGTAAGTGTAGCTTGTAATTTATCAGTATTATAATATTTAGCTAAACTATACGTTGCTGCAATTAAAACATATAATGCTCCAACATCCATTGTTGCATTAGAAACATAAATAAGCTTACCTTGCCATACTCCTGCATTTTCAACATTTAATATACTAGTTATAAAATTTTCATATGCTGGAATTGGTATATATGCAATAATTAAAAATACAGATGCTATTATAGTAAATGGAACATATGCTAACATTCCGTCTTTCACTGCAGCTAAATGTCTCTGCTTACCTATTTTATCAGCTACAGGCATTAATTTACTTTCAAGAACTTCTGAAAACTTTCTAAAAAACTCTTTCATTTTATTTCCCCACGTTCCTTTTTTTGTTTAATTTGTTTATTTTTTAAAATCATATAAAAGTCTCCATTGTTTCCTTCTATATAATTCGTTTGTAAAGTAATATACTTATCTGAAACTATTACTTGGCAGTTATCTACCCCTTTTGGTATACTAAAACACCATCTTATTTCATCTTTTTCTCTACTCCAACTACTTTTTATTTCTCCACTATATGATTTAAAACTGCATTCATATCTATCTATTAATTCTGAAAAATAAGGATTTAGAATTATTTTATTTGACTTTTTTGCTTCATCAAGAACCCTAATACCACCTAACCCTTCATAATACCAAGATGTATAACTAGATAGCATCGCATGATTATATGAACAGTTTTTCATATTAAATTGTTCTGAAAGTGCTGTTTTGCCACATTTAATCATATATCCTATACTCGGAAAATCATCTTTAAACAACCATTTTTCTATAACTTCGTTATATCCATATTTATTTAATACATCATAAGTCATCATTAATCCAAAAATCCCTGATGTTAAGTGATAATCATTTTTCTTTATGTTTTCTACAAACAGCCTACTTAACTTTTCTGGATTTTCGCAAATTCCCGAAAAAATAGCAAATGCATATCCACTTTGTGTTTTATCTCCATAAGTTCCATCTTGATTCCTGAACTTATCATCAATAATTTTTTTTAATTTAATTAATTCTTCTTCATATTTTTCATAAATCAAATCATCCATTAATTTTGCAAAATATATATTGTATTTTAAGAATAAAACATAAGTACAATGTGCAATTAATTTTTTATCTGGTGTTCCTACCTTAAAATTTTCATAAGTTTCAGGACTACCATGATCCCCTAAACATTTATCTTCTAAACCATCTATCCCAATATTAATTAAATAGTTCATTTGCTTTTTTAAATATTCATATTCATTAACTAATAATTCTTTATCTCCATAATATTGATAACATTTATATACTATATAAGGATAAACAAACTGCCATAATATTGGACCTTCCCCTTGTCCTGTTCCATTAGACTGAATTCCCATATAAGGTGCAGTTTCAGGTATTCCACCATTTTCAGTTTGATCCTGCCTAAAATCTAACATTATCTTTTTATAAAGATCTCTTAAGTCAAACATATATAAATTAGATGGTGCCAATGCAACTATATCACCACCATAACCTAATCTTTCCCTTGCACAATCTTCAAATATTGAATGAATATTATTTAACTTAGTTTTTTGCGCAATATCATATAAGGTATTTAGCCATTCACTTGATGTATTTATATCACCTATAATCTCTACATCTGAATAAACATAAGTTGCTTCAATATCTATTAAATCTTCTTTTGATAATCCACTTATTTCAACATATCTAAATGAATGATAAGTAAATTTATTAGTATATTGATTTAGTCCAGATATAGCTATTATTTCGTCTTGTTGAGCTGCCATTTTAGGTGCTCCAGCTCCACCAGTAAATGTTATATCTGCTTCTTTTAAATACATACCAACATGTCCAACTAATGTAGAAGTACAATCAACATCATTACTATCGTTTACATCTTCAGCATAAATAAGTTTAATATGTTTTCCTTCTATGCCTTTAAATGCTATATTAATGACTCCTGATAAAGTTTCTGTAAAATCAACTAGTAAATTTCCTCTACAATTTTCTATAATGCTTGTGGGTTTTAACGTTCTTTTTCTTTTTATTTTAGGAATATGACTTAAAACTAATTCACCCTTTTTGCTATTATCTATAATCGCTTGAGTCCAATCATCATCATCGAAATCAACTAAATTCCAATTTTCTTTGTATAGTCTATTATCTATTCTTTCTCCTAAATATAAGTTATTAAATATTAATGGGCCATCTCCAACCTTCCAACTTTCATCAGTTGATACTATAATTTCATCTTCATTATTTTGTATGTTGGCTATTATTTTGGGTTCACCAATTCCTCTTAGTTTATCTCTCAAATTATATTTTCCAAATAACTTTAATGGTGATGGATTATACATTCCATTCCCTAACTCAATTGCTATTATATTATCTCCATTAGTTAATAAATCTGTAACGTCATACTTATCGTAATATATTGTTTTATCATATTGTGTCCAGTCTGAATTCAATTCATAATCACCAACACGCTTTCCATTAATGTATGATATATAATAACCAAGACATCCAATATTTAAATAATATCTTTTATTTTCTTTATTAAGTTTAAAAACTTTTCTTATTAATGTATTGGGATTATCTTCATAATAATCTGACGTATCTTCTTTGTATTTTCTAGGTACCTTTGAAATCCAGTCTCCTTGAAAATAAGTCTTCTCCTGCCTCATTAAATTACTCCCATTATATACTTATTTAAAATTAAATTTCTAAATAATTTATATTTTATTTCTCTGTTCATTTATATAATATTACATATTTTACTAGTTAACTATGCTTATAAATGTCACACTAAAGGAACCATTTCTGACATATGTTATACGTTTACTATAATTCTATTTATTTTATAAAAAATAAAAGAGCATGATAAACTCTTGCTCTTTTACTCATATACCTATTATTTAAATATAAGCTCTCCATTCTCAATATTTCTTTCGTAATTTTTAAAGAAATTCCAAATATATTCTGCTTCGGGCTTGTAATTCCAATGTGCTAAATCCTTAACTGCTGCTAATTCCATTACTACTCCATTTTCATTTGATAATGTACCTGTATACATATCCTTATCCCCTAATTTGGTCCATTGCTGATTATCCAGTCCAATTCCATAATATTCATTTTTACTCATATCCATTTCAGTTACTTCTAAACCATTTATCTTTTGGTATGCTTGTAATGAACTAAAAATATGAGTATTTTCATCCTCATCCCAAACTTGATCTCCATATAAATATTGAGTTCCATATTGGCTACTTCCATCTACAGGTATCATTTGGAAGAAATCATGATCTCCACATATATATAATAGAGGTACTTCCCCACCAGTATAATTTTCTGAGATTTCTGCTACTTCCTCTGCAAATACATTAACACCTGATACAATTCCTACAGCTGCAAAAACATCACTATATTTTGCACCTAATAAAAATGATTCTGCTCCACCAATTGAAAGTCCTGTTAAATATATTCTTGAAGGATCTATTTGAGGGTATTTAACCTTTAAATCCTTAATCAAATTCATAACACCTTCCTCACCTAATCCATCACATCCAAAAAAGTTCACTTCTTTGTCTTGCCATTCAGGAGCTACCATAATAAAGTTTTCTTTAGCAGCTAATTCTGGCCAACCTGTTGAATCACCTTGTAATCTTGGGTCATTTTGATTACCATGTAAATTTACTATTAGTGGGACTGATTCATTTTCACTTTCATTTATAGAATTAGGAACATACTCAAACCATGTATATTTGCCACTCATTCCAGTAACACTTTCATCAATCATTTGATTATAAGATATATCTAAATCCTCAAATATAGGAATTTCTATTAAATCATAGCTATCAGTTACATCTCTTGCACTAAGATTATAAAATTCAGATATATCATTATGTTGACGATAATTTTTTGAAAAAATACTTTCCCATGCATTATTAAAGGCTTCAGATAAATCCTCCTCTTTACTTGATACTGCTACAGCTTGAAGTGAATTATCTTTATTTCTATAAATAGTATATTTATCACTATTTTCTTCTTCTGTCGCCTCATTTATATGCTTATAAAATGCTTGAACATTCTCATTTGAATTACTTAAATATGCTGGAACTACATCATTTTTTTCTAAATTTTCATTTATCTCTCCACCATAAAGCATCATTCCAGCTACAAAATAACATGATTGTGATATATAATTATTCACAAAAGTACTACCTTCATCTATACCAATTACTTTTACATTTTTAACTCCTATACCTACTAAATCAATAAATGCTTCCTTGTCATCATTTCCATATCCTTCTTCATTTAATGGATTTACTACATAAACTTGTGCACCCCATTGTTCTAAATTATTTATCATATTTAGTTCTTCCACAATTTTATTTGCTTCCTCTTGAGTTTTACTTCCTGCAAAAATATAATAAGTAGGTATAACTACATCTGCCCTTGTAGGTGTAAATCCATCTTCATATGCATTGTAATAATAATAGTTAGTATCTGTTCCATCCTCATTCTTTGCTAACTTTAATTTACTTCCATCATTTAATACCTGAGCCTGCTCACTACTCTCAATATTGTTTCCACTAGTATTAGTAACACTATTCCCACAACTGATTAACCCCATAGTTGTACTTGTTATAGTTGCCAATAGAATTGAAATTTTAATCCACTTTTTTATCATTTTCCTCAAACTCCCTTTATTCTAAAATTGAATTACTTAGTTTATACCCACAAAACGTTTTCACTTTTTTATATAATTAAGCATTCATTAAATTTATAATATTACATAAGAAGATAACACTCTATATTTATAACCGTCATAAAGCACAAACCTTTTCTGACATATTTTTGTAAACATTTTAATGACAAGCCTGTAAAATATATGTATTATATTTATATAATCTTAAATTTTATAAAAGGGTGATTTGGTATGAATTTAAAAGATATAAATTATTATTTACCATTAAATAATATTGAGCTTACATATAAAGATATTTTTTTTAATAATCCTAATTTTGAATTTGATAAACCTAAAATTCCCCAAACCATTGATTCATTTTTAGAAAAACTAAATTTAGATGTAAGTAAATTGAAAGATCCAATTAAAATCTCCTCTAAAAAAGAATCTATGACTGAAACTTTATTTCCTAAAGAAAATGATGTTATTATTAGTAAGCACCTTAGATACAGTCCTTGTTTCATTCATTCACATAGTTTCTTTGAAATTATATTCGTGTTAAACGGTTTCTGCAGTAATGATATAGGAAATTATAATCTAAAGCTAAAAAAGGGTGATGTATGTATAATAGCCCCTAATACTACTCATGCTCTTAGTATTTTTACTGATGATTGTATAGTTTTAAATTTACTAGTTAGGTCAAGCACTTTTGAAAAGTCATTTTTTGAACTAATTAAATCTAATGATATATTATCAGCATTTTTTTCTCACTGCTTATATTCTAGCAAATCAGAATCTTATTTATTATTTACTAATCAAGATGACATACATAGTATTAATTATGCTTTAGAAATGTATGAAGAGTTTACTAATGATTTGAGATATTGTGATAGAATGTTAACATCTATGATGTCTTCATTTTTTATAAGACTTCTTAGAACTGATCCTAAAAATATAATAGTTCCAAATCCTGTTGGAACCCATACTGATAGAAATGTAATGTATATTTTAAATTATATATTAAGTAATTATAAAGAAATATCTTTAAAGCAACTTTCAATTAAGTTTAATTATAGTGAGAGACAAATGGCACGTATATTAAAAGAGTACACTGGTAAAACATTTATAAATATAATTCAAGATATTAAGCTTCAAAATGCATGTGCCCTTTTGAAAAATCCTGATATTTCAATTAATAAAATTATTGATTCCGTAGGTTATTCTAATAGTACTCACTTCTATAAAATTTTTAAGAAGTCTTATGGAGTTACTCCTATTGATTACAGAAATAATAATATTAATTTCAATTAAAAATAAATGGATATACATCTATTATTGTATATCCATTTATAATTACACAAATTTCACAAACTTTTAATAACATTTTTTTATATTCCATTGTCATATGTTTTTATACTTTTTTTCAAATGATTTAAGCCCTCTATAGTGTTTATCTATAGTTTTAATTAACTTTGCTGGAACTCCACCAACAACAGTATTAGAATCAACATCCTTAGTAACTACCGATCCTGCTGCGATAATCGCATTCTCCCCAATAGTTACCCCTGGAACAACTGTCACACTAGCACCAATCCACACATTTTTCCCAATAATAACTGGTGCCGGTTTCATACCACTACGTAGTTCTGGTTCAAAATTATGATTAAGAGTTGTAATTACAACATTATGCCCTATTAATGTACCATCTCCAATACGAATTCCCCCCTGATCTTGGAATCTACATCCTGAGTTAATAAATACATTTTTACCAACATTAATATTCTTTCCACAATCAGTATAGAAAGGTGGAAACATAGCAAAACTATGATCCACCTGTTTACCTATTAATTTAGAAAACAATCTACGGATTTCTTGTGGTTCATGATAAGAATTGTTTAATTCACATGTAACCTTCATAGCTTCTTGACTAAGCTCTATCATATATTTATGAACTTCCGATCCACCCTCTATATTTAATCCACTATTCATATAATTTAAAAATTCATTAAGTTTCATATTTTAACTTGTAAAAATTCTATTTTTAACAATAAAATTTCTACAATGCCTCCTTATTCATTCTACTTCATCTATACACATATATTATATGACTCAACACTTATATATAACTAATACTTATATCAAATACCTATATATACTTTAATGATTATAAAATAGGTAGTAACTTTTGAACCTATTTCTATAACCGCTTTTAATATATTATTTAATTATTGTTACTATTTTAATGCATTTTTAATATCTTCAACAATTAACTCTTCTGTTAAATGATATCTTTCATATAATTCTTCCATTGATACTCTATCTGTAAATTCTTTTGTAGCACCAAAATTTAATACCTTCATATCTTTATCACCATAGAATCTAGAAATTTTTTCTCCGAAACCACCATCAAGAACTCCATCTTCTAAAGTAATTACTAATTTGTGACTCTCTAATAAATCCGTTAACATCTCCTTATCAATGCCTGTAATAAATCTAGGATTTATTAACGTTGCATTTATTCCAGTATCTACCTTTAACTTTTCTTGAACCTTTCTTCCAAGGTCATGGAATGATCCAAGTCCAATAATTGCAACTTCATTTCCTTGTATAGTTTTTTCATAAACATTTAAATCACCAAAATTAGGTTCAACACTTACTCCAGTTGTTATAACATTCCCATTTGGTACACGTATAGCTACTGGGTGATCTTTTTGTTCTATACCCCATTCAATCATTGCAAGATACTCTTCTTTATTTGTAGGTGCAAGATATACTATATTAGGTATATTAGATATTAATGGTATATCGAATATTCCTAAATGTGTAACATCTCCACCAGTTATTCCTGCCCAAGAAACCATAATAAGTGCAGGATTATTATTTATTGCAAGGTCTTGTGATAATTGATCATAAGTTCTTTGAACAAATGAACTTAAAATTGATACTACTGGCTTTCCACCTTGTGAAGCTATTCCTGATGCAAGGGCTATTGCATGTTCTTCTGCTATCCCAACATCTACATATTGTTCCTTAAGGCTTTCTTCTTGTCTGAAATAATTTAATCCAGCTGGCCCTGGAGTTGCCGCTGTTATTGCTACGATTTTTTTATCTTCTTTAGCTTTTTCAACCAAAAATTTCCCCAAAATATCTGTGTAACCTTCTGGAAATTCAATTTTATTTGATTCTTTATTTTCTAAATCAAATGGCATTACCCAATGAAAAGCTTCTTTATTTGCTTCTGCTTCTTCAAATCCTTTACCTTTAATTGTATGGATATGAACTACTACTGGATGATTAGTATCTTTAACTTTATTAAATGCTTCTATAAGATTTTCAACATTATTTCCTTCTTCTACATAAAAATATTCAAATCCTAGAGACTTAAAGAAATTATCTTCTGCAGTTCCATTAGTTTCTCTAAGTTTTGCTAAATTTTTATATAATCCACCATGGTTTTCTGCAATTGACATGTCATTATCATTTACTACTATTATTATATTTTTTCCTGATTCTGCAGCATTGTTTAAACCTTCATAGGCTTCTCCACCACTTAAAGAACCATCACCAATTACAGCTATAATATTTTCATTTTGTCCTTTAACATCTCTAGCTTTAGCTAATCCACATGCTAAACTAATTGAAGTTGAAGTATGACCTACAGTAAAGAAATCATGCTCACTTTCATGTTGTGATGTATATCCTGTAATATCAGCAAACTTTTCTGGATTAATAAAACTTTCTTTTCTTCCAGTTAAAATTTTATGTGGATATGATTGATGTGAAACATCATATACTATTTTATCTATTGGTGAATTAAAAACATAATGCATTGCAATAGTTGCTTCAATCATCCCTAAATTAGGTCCAAAATGACCACCTGTTTTGCTTACTTTTTTTATTAATACATCTCTTATTTCTTGAGCTAATATATTTAATTCCTCTCCACTAAGAACTTTTAAATCTTTTGGTTCATTGACTTTACTTAAAATATTGTTACTCATAATCTTTCCTCCACTACCTTTAACCTTATTTGACTTTTTCTTATATCTCTATGTTAAATGCTGGAGTTAACTTCAAGTCAATACTTTTTTCTAAATTTTATTCAAAAATGAAAAGTTAAATTCTCAATTGCAATACTAAATTCACTTTAAAAGAGTTTAGAATTGCACTAATAGTCAATTCTAATAATATATAATAGATTTCTCTCAAAAGGAGGATTTTGATTTCTATAAAAAATTTTTAATACAACTATAACTTCTTTCATCTTTAGGTTGTTATCAATACTCAATTAATACAAAAAGGATAATTTCCTTTTCATCAGAAATTATCCTCTATACATTTCTATTTTTATAATTATTTTATTGCCCCTTTTGTTACACCATTTATAATCCATTTTTGAGCAAATAAATAGAATACTAATAATGGTAATAAAGCTAAAAGATATGAAGCAAATGCTACATTATAGTTTGTCCCAAATTTTGATTGGAATATATATTGTGCTAATGGTAATGTTGCTGAACTTTGCTCACTTAGTATTACAAGTGGCATCATTACATCATTCCATGCCCAAAGAGCTGTCATTATTCCAACTGTTGCATGCATCGGCTTTAACAAAGGGAATATAATCTTCCAAAATACAGTCCATTGTTTAGCACCATCAACATAAGCCGCCTCTTCTAATTCAAGAGGAATGTTCTTCAAATATCCAACATAAAGCAATGTATTCATTGATATACCAAATACCATATAAAGAATTATCATACCAACTTTATTATCTAAGTTAAAGAAACTTACTTGCTTAACAAGTGGTAACATTAACATTGAAAATGGTACAAACATTGCACTTACAAAATAAAAATATACAAATTTATAAAACTTTTTATGCATATTTCTTGCAATAGCATATGCAACTAATGAATTTGTAACAATAGTTACCACTACAGCTCCCGCTGTTATAAATAAACTATTCATTATTGTATGAAAGAAATTAGTCATCTCAATAGCTTGCTTAAAATTACTAAAACTCCATGACTTCGGAAGTGATAATATATTCCCCATCATTTCTGATGGTTGCTTAAATGCAATAACAATAGTTATATAAAGTGGAAATAATATTGTTAATGAACAAATAATAAGTAATATAGTAATTGGCAAATTAACTTTTCCATCTTCCTTCTTTATAAAAGATATTTTTTTTACTTTACTTCTATTATTAGATTTTAAACCTACCTCAGCCATTATAATTGAACCTCCCTCTTCTCTAATACTTTAATTTGGAATAATGATATAGCTACAATAACTATAAAATATACAACTGAATTTGCTGATTGATATCCAAATTGACTTCCACCAAATCCTGCTTTATATATAAGCATAGAAATTGATTCTGTCGATTGAGCAGGTCCCCCACCAGTTAAGGACATTATTTGATCAAATACCATTAAGAAGTTTTTCATGCATAAAACCATATTTATTGTAAAGAATGGTGCTATTAAAGGGAATGTAATCTTTCTAAATTGTAGCCATTTCCCTGCTCCATCAATTCCACTTGCTTCATAAACATCATCTGGAATTGTTTGAAGCCCCGAAATGTAAATTATAGTATTAAACGCTATCGATTGCCACGAAACTACAATTACAACAGCTATCCAGGCTAAGCTTGTACTACCAAGTATGCTTTTACTAAGAACTTCACTCCCCATAACTTCACCTAACTTTGGAAGTATAAATGTAAAAATATAATTAAATATATATCCTACAATTAATCCACCTAAAATATTAGGTAAAAAATATAATCCTCTTAATGTAGTTTTAAATTTTATTTTTGAATTTAACGCTAATGCTAATGTTAAACTTATTAAATTTACTATTATTGTTGTAACTATAGCAAATTTAAAGGTAAACATATATGAATTTAGCACCCTTGAATCAGTAAATAAATCTTTAAAATTCATTAATCCAATAAAATCAAAATCTCCAAATCCTCTAAAATTAGTAAAACTATACATTACCCCTTTTAATAACGGGAATGTGTGAAATAAGAAAAATACAACTATCATTGGTATTATTGTACACAAGAAAAATCTATCTCTTTTTTTCATTTCTATTCACCCCTTCATACTATTCTTTAATATACTGTCTATTTGCCTTTAACCATTCCTTTTGAAAATTATTTAAGAACTTGTTCTTATCCCCATCTAAAAGATATGTTTGTATCATATCAGATGCTGGTAATTCTGCTGGATAATAATGATCTTGGAAGTCAACAACCCTTGAATTTTCAAAGAATTCATCAAATACTTCAAATTTTGAATCTTCTTGCACTACCCCCTTAACTGCTGAGAATGCACTTTGTTCATCTATATAAGTTTTCGCATTTTCTTCTTCTAATAAAAAGTTTATAAACCTTATACTTTCCTCTTTATTCTTAGAATCTTTAGTAATAGCAAAATATACATCTACACCAGAAACTAATTTATTTTCCTCTTCATTATTAGATGCAGGTAACGGAAACATTCCTAGATTTAAATCTGGATTTACAGTTAAAATTGCAGGAATTGCATAACTACCTTGTAAATACATTGCAGACTCCCCGTTAGCAAATGCTGTATTACCATCATTATAACCAACACCAAAGTTGTCAGAATGTCCATATTTCATTAACTTCATAATCTTATCTGTTGTTTCAGAATAAATTTCATTAAATGTAGTTTCCTTACTATTTACCTTCTTAAAAGAATCACTACTAACTAAAGTACTTGCTATAGTGTTCCATGCAGGTAAAGAAGTCCATGACTCCTTTAATGTAAAGTAAAACGGTGTTATACCATTATCTTGTACAGTTTGAGCTAGCCCTAAAAATTCATCCCATGTTTTAGGTATTGATAACCCTAATTCCTCAAATATATCTTTATTATATATAACTCCACTTGCATTTAATGCATATGGCACACCGTAAATTCCATCTACACTTTCAATTTCCAACTCCTTTAGCATTTGATTATAAATCGGATCAATAACACTAAAATCTATTTTCCCACTTAAATCTTCTAATATATTAGCATCTACAAAATCTGCAAAACTTCTATCTGCTGATAGTGAAATAATATCTGGTGCATCACCTTTTACTAATCTAGTCTTTAATACAGTTGTTGCATCTGGTGGTGCACTAACAACTACATCTATATCTGGATTTTCGGCTTCAAATTTTTCTACAAGTTTATTATAGGTATCTACAGCTTCTATCTTATTACTAAAGAACACTATCTGCTTTTTACTATTACCAATCCTAATACTACTTGTACAACCTGTTAATAATGTTGTTGCCATTGATATTGATACTAAAATTGTTGCTATCACCTTTTTCTTTCCCATTATCTCATTCCCCTCTTTTTATATCGTTTACATAATTATATTTTAAAACTTTTTATAATAATTCTAAATAGATTAATGTAATTAAAACATGTCTAAATGTTAGTTTTATTATTTCAAGTATATCTTTTAATTAATATATATTGCAATATATATCCTTCTAATTTAAAATTTATATATCAGTTTAATAAGCACATGTCTAAATGTTAGATTTAGGAGGATTTATGTTAGATATATACTTTTTAGAAAATACTAATCGAAGTTTTAATGATTTATATCTCTGTTACTGCGGATTAGAAAAATGTGTTCCTTTATATTCATTTGGTCCAGCTGTTCGCCCAAATTATTTAATTCATTATGTATTGGATGGAGAAGGCTATTATTATGTAAATGACAATAAATATAAAGTTAGAAAAAATCAAGGTTTCTTAATCGAACCTAATGTTGTTACATTTTATCAAGCTGATAAAGATAATCCTTGGACATATCTTTGGATTGGTATCGATGGTGATAAAGCTAAACTTTATCTCAATTCTGTTGGATTAGATTCTGAACATTTAATTTTTACTTATGAAAAAGATGATGCTTTAAAAGAATATGTATTAGAAATGTTAAAACATCATACAATGTCTGATTCTGATGCTTTTAAAATTGAAGGATTATTATACTTATTCTTCTCAAAACTGTGTGAAGATCATAAAGAAACCTCATCATTAACAAGGGAGGAAAATACTAATAATTACATAAATAAAGCAATTGAATTTATTCAAAATAATTATCATAATTCTATAAAGGTAACAGACATTGCTGATTATATTTGTTTAAATAGAAGTTATTTAACTTCTATTTTTCAAAGCAATTTAAATATGTCTCCTCAAAAATTCTTAATGAAATTTAGAATAACTAAAGCTGCTGAATTATTATATAATACTGACCTTCCAATTGCTAATATAGCATACTCCTGTGGCTATAGTGACCCTCTAGCCTTTTCTAAAACATTTAAAAAAATTAAAGGAGTTAGCCCTAAACAATATAGAGATACAAAAAAAGAAACAACTAAAAAATTTCTTTTATCTCAATAAAACAAAACTGGTTTGTATTTTTTTATTACAAACCAGTTTTTATTTATATTTACATTTTTATAAATTATGCTGTTTCTAAAGGCTCATCTTTATTTAAATCTTCAAGTATCGCTTCATATTCTTTTTCAGTTAAGTTATATCTTCTTAAAGATATAATACTACATACCGCAATTATTCCTGGTATTATTGAATACATTATATGTATTCCATTTAATGTATTTACGGTTTGTGCTACATTTGCTTCATATCCAACAAATGCTAATACATATCCACATAAAGCCCCACCTATTGCACTTGCAAGTTTTGTTTTAAATATATTTGAAGAGAATATCATTCCCTCTGATCTTTTACCTGTTTTCCATTCCCCATATTCAACACAATCTGCAACCATTGATGCTAAAGATATATTAGCTGCCCCTTCAGCAAGCCCCATAAAAGCATTTATCACTAACATCATTTTTAAGTTTGAATATTTTAATAAAAATATTGATAAAAAGCCAATAGCATTAATTGCTATTCCAAATAAGGCTGTTTTTCTTTTTCCCAGTATTTTTGTTATACTAGGTGTACAAATTCCACCAAGCATTCCTGTTGTTATACTAATTCCAGTTACTAAAGGAATATATAATTCTGCATTGAAATTATACTTTATATAATATATTGAAAACCCATTTCTTAGAGCATAAGTTATTTCTAACATTAACATAGATATTAATACAATTCTTAAAGGTCTATTTGTTTTAAAAAGTTCTTTTAATTGCTTAATTCCTTGTTTTTGTGGCTTTCTATTTGTATTTATTTCTCTAACTCCCCATACAGTAACCCAAGTACAAATTGCAGCTGTTATAGAATATACTATTGCTACTATCGTCCAATTTCCAAACTTAGCTACTAAGGGAAGAGTAAATACTGAAACAACTAAACTCCCTCCAAAGGCAATGGTTCTAGCTGATGTTATAATTTTAGTTCTTCCTTGTGCTGATTGAGTTATATTAGCAGATAATGACCAATAAGGTGTATCCATAGCTGTAAAACATATACCCCATAGTATATAAGATATATATACCCAAACTATTTTTCCTGTATCACTTAAATTTGGTGATGAAAAACACATTATCGTTGCTATTCCCATGAATATTGGAACAAATAAAAGATATGGTCTACTCTTCCCCATCTTAGACTTTGTATTATCAACAATCATTCCCATAATAGGATCTGTAATTGCATCGATTATTCTTGCAACCAAAAACAATGTACCTACAGCAGCTGCACTTATCCCAAAGCTATCCGTTAAATAAATTGTTAAATATGTACCTATCATTGCACATATAATATTATTGCCTAAACTCCCCATTCCAAAAGAAATTAACGTTTTCATAGAAACGTCACTTTCATTCCTATTTACTTTCTCTAATACTTCCATATTTAATACCTCTCTTGTTATTACTTTTTTTGCTACAATTGTTTTATTATCACTATTATGTTTGTTTATACATTTTAATTATAATCATCGCTATTGCTCTCGAAAACGTATTAATGTTTTTAAAATATGGTTAAATGTTAGATATATTATTAAAACTCTAAAAAAGATAGCATAAAACTACTATTTAAATTTATGCTATCTTAATTTTTATATTATAAATTTTTAATCAACTTTTCTTAAAGTCCAGTTCTTAGCTTGATAGTCTCCCATAAGTTCTCCAATTTCAAGCCCTATATACATAAGTTCATCTCCACCAAATACTTCTCCAGTTTCAATTACTTCATATAATGAATTTTCATCTAAAGCCTTAACTTTTAATCTTCTTGGTATTACATTAGCTTCAGCATACTTCTTAACATAACTTACTACTACTTCTTTGCCGTCTTTAGATAAATTCATCCAAGCTGCTTCATTACTATCAAATGAGCTTTTCAATCTATACAAATCTCCAAATTGAACAGTACTTCTAATATTTTTATAAAACTCAACTTGCTTTTTAACTTCTTCTTTTTCTTCTTCATTCATTTTAGTTACATCTAATTCATAACCAAAGCTTCCTGCCATTGCTACTACTCCCCTTGTATTAAGTGGTGTAATTCTATGAACTTGATGATTCGGTACAGCGGATACATGGCTTCCCATCGAACTGGTTGGATATACTAATGACGTTCCCTCTTGAATCATTAATCTTTCTATTGCATCTGTATCATCACTTGTCCAAGTTTGTGGCATATAGTATAACATTCCACCATCAAATCTTCCACCGCCACCAGAGCAACTTTCGAATAGTATATTAGGGAAATTAGAAGTTATATTTTCTAATATTTTATATAAACCTAACATGTATCTATGAGCAATTTCCTTTTGTTTTTTTGCAGGCCATGCTGTTGATCCTATTTCTGTCATATTTCTATTCATATCCCATTTAACATATGATATAGGTGCTGATTTCAACACATCTGTAAGCATTTTTATTACAGCTTCACAAACTTCATCTCTAGATAAATCTAATATAAGCTGTTTTCTTGCTTCGGATCTTATTCTTCCATCAATATGAATACACCAATCTGGATGTTCTTCATATAACTTACTTTTTGGTGAAATCATTTCTGGTTCAAACCATAAACCAAATTGCATTCCCATTTTATTAATATCTGTAGCTAAAGAATTTAATCCTCCTTTAAGCTTTTCCTCGTTTACAAACCAATCTCCAAGTGAGCAATCATCATTATTTCTTTCTCCAAACCAACCATCATCTAAAACAAATAATTCTATCCCAAGCTTACTAGATTCCTTAGCAATCTCTTTAATTTTTTCATTATTAAAATCAAAATATGTTGCTTCCCAATTATTTATAAGTATTGGTCTTTCCTTATCTCTATGAGCTCCTCTACATAATCTTTCTCTATATAAATCATGATAAATATGAGACATTCCTGTTAATCCATTAGGTGAATATACCATAACAACTTCTGGTGTTTGGAATGATTGTCCTGATTCTAAATTCCAAGTAAAATCAAATGGATTTATACCAATTTGTGTTCTTGCATTACTATGCATATCTACTTCAACACTAGCTAAAAAGTTTCCACTATAAATTAAATTAAATCCATAAACCTCTCCTTTATCTTCTGTTGCATCTTTACTTACTAATGCTATAAATGGATTTTGAGCATGACTACTTGCTCCTCTTCTACTTTCAATACATTGTCCACCACTTCTTAAAGCTGTTCTTACTATATGTCTTTCCCTAGCCCAAGAACCTGATAATTGAATTAAATCAAACTCACTATGTGTAAAATCAACATTCGCACTTAAAGCTCTTAATATATCAACTTCATCATTACTATCATTTATAACTTTACAACTTCTTGTTATTGAATCATAATTTTCAAATACAGTATAAGATAATATAACTCTTAAGTTAGCTACTTCATCTTTTAATGTTATTTCTAAACTCTCTACTTCATCTTCTTTTTCAGCATAAGTTGCAGGTAATCCTTCAAGTTTTTTCTTTCCTCTGTAAATTTCATGACTCTCATACCTAAAATCTGTTACTGTAGTTCCATTTGCTAGCTTTACTTGAATTGCAGGTGAACGCAAATCTGGATTTCCATAGCTTGGATATTCTTGTGCTATAACTTCTAAGTGCAATGCATCTATATTGTCTAAATCCGCTAAAAAGCTTCCACACGCCCTCTTTTTAACTACATAATTTATTTTATTAGAATTAATTTTTCTTCCCCAATATAGATTAATTAAATGTCCTGTTTCTAAAACACTTAAAATATAACTAGTCCTTTTTGATTGAATGTGAAATAATTTATTATCTTCATTAAATACAATTCCCATATTATCCTCCTACTTATATATGTTTCCATTTCTATACAACGTTTTCATGCTATAGTTATATTATACTTTTAGATATAATTTAAAACTATGACCATATGTCATTAATATATGTCTAAATGTTGTATAATAAAAATATAGTATGATGAGCATACTTAGGGATAGTTAATAAAGATATAGTTGTAGATATTTATTTTAGCAAAAATTTATTTAGAAAATATAAAAATATCTTTTTCCAGTATAGAATTAGCTTGTATACTCAATTCACAAAAAATGGTTTCTATAATCACTTATTTCTACTTCAATAGAAGCAAAAGGCTCATGTGCAACTAGTCTCATTCCATAAGAATTATATATTAATGTATATAAAGCAATTCCAGTTTCCCCCTATAAGCCTTAGAAACCCAACTATCTATGACCACAAATTACCTTCAAGGTCAAGTTAAATATTTAATTGACCCTAAAGGTAACTACACTTTTCTTATCTTTTTTTTAAAATGGTAACTTTCCTTTACCAACAAATTTAATAACTACTTTATCAATATCTAGTCCACTTGCTCCAAAGTATAATTTAATATAATGATTTACCCCAAAAACAAATCCAAGCTCCCTACTTTCAGTAACCCATTTACCTTCCGTTCCTCTAATAGTAATAGTTTCCTTTAATGCATTATCATAATAAATAGAAAGCGGTAACTGTGCTAATGGACCTTGTTCTGATTTCATTGTTACTTCAATGTTATAAAGTCCAAGTTCATTTAAAGTTATTCCAAACACTTCTGAATTACCTTTTTTATTATTAAAACTGCTTGCATCTATAATAATATCATTGCTATCCTTATCTGCATAATAATAAACAATATCCCCTAGTGAAATATTCCCATCATCATCTTGTGCATTAATTTCTTCTAAATCTTCTTTACTTATTAAATTTAGCTCATGTAACATTGCTTGTGATTTCATAATAAATTTTAATATATTTTTAGCATTTCTTTGCAAATCACTTCTTGTAACTTCTCCAGCTTCAAACCTTTCCTTAACATTGTCATTTTCAGGATTTTCTAATGAATTTGATACACACATATATAAATCATTTTGTGCTAGCACCATAGGAGCTTTATTTCCTCTTGTAGACTTTTCACCTTCAGTATTTGCTTCTGCCCACCAATCTGTCATTACTATACCATCAAATCCCCATTCTTTTCGTAAAATAGTAGTACATAAATCATAACTTCCTGCTGTCCATATCCCATTTACAGGGTTATAAGTAGTCATAACAGAGCGTGCTTTACCTTCTTTAACTGCAATTTCAAATCCTTTTAAATAAATTTCACGAAGTGCTCTTTCTGATACTATTGAATCTACAAAACGCCTTGAAGCCTCTTGATTATTGGCACAAAAATGTTTAATTGTTGCTGTAGATCCAGCTTCTTGAATACCAATAACTTGAGCTGCACCTATCTTTCCAGTTAGTATTGGATCTTCTGATACGTACTCAAAGTTTCTTCCGTTTAATGGGTTTCTATGAATATTCATTCCAGGTCCTAAAAGAGAATCTATCCTATTTCTACATAACTCTATTCCAGTCATTTTATAAAGTTTTTTAACTAAATCAACATTAAACGTACATCCTAATGCTGTCCCATTTGGCAGTGAAAATGCCTTTGTTCCACAATCCATTCTTATACCTGATGGACCATCAGCACAACATGCAACAGGTATTCCAAAGTTTCTTAATGATTTAGTAATTCCACCAAATGCAGCTGCTGTTCCTGGAGTAACCTTAGGACTACACATTCCCTCTCCTCTAAACATACAAATTAAATCATTGTAACTTAACTGTGCTACAAAATCATCTAACTTTACTTTATTTTCAAATACATCAGCAAGCTTATAGCCTCTATCCCCTGTATAAATTATTTCTTCATCACGATTTTTAAACATTCTCTCTTTAGGATTTATTCTTCTCACAGGAACTTCTTCATTTTCTATATTAAATTTATTATTTTCATCTAATACAGGCTTAATTCTTTTAAAATAAACTATTGGTGCACAAGCCTCTTCTAAACTTTCTACTATTGTAAATTTTTCATCGTATTGCCCTGATTCTTCAGCATTTCTAACATCTGATCCTATATAAATCTTATATAAACCTTCTTCTAAGACATAACAAGATTTATATCCGGCTACACCCCTATCATCATAAGATGCTATATAACTTTTAGGTATATTTATTATTAACTTTTCACATTCACCGGGTTTAATAATACCTGTCTTCTTAAATCCGACAAGAGCTCTTACTGGCTTTCCAAGTTTACCTTGTGGCGCTTCTATATAAACTTGTACAACTTCTTTCCCTGACATATTGCCATTGTTAGTTACATTTGCTTCAACAACTATTTCCTCATGTGTTGATTCAAGTAATTTCCCCTTAATATCAAAACTTGTATATGATAATCCATATCCAAAAGGATACATAACCTTTTCTTTTGCAAAAGTTTCAAAATATCTATACCCTACATAAATATCCTCTTCATAATAATTTCTCTCTGGATCTCCGAAATTTTTAGTAGATGGATAATCTTCTATATTTTTTGCAATAGTATCAGTTAACTTTCCACATGGATTTACTCTTCCAGTTAAAACATCAACAACTCCATTTCCCCCTTCTTGCCCACCTTGCCAAGCATAAAGTACTGCTGATGGGTTATACTCATCTACCCATTTCATATCTATAATATTACCAACATTTAAAACTACTACAGTTCTCTTAAATGCTTGGCTCACTTTTTTTATCATATCTTTTTCAACATCTGTTAAAAGATAACTTCCAGCCTCATTTTTACTATCTTGATCCTCACCTGCAGTACGGCCTATCATAACTAATGCAATATCATTTTCCTTAGCTACTCTTACTATATAATCTTCTAATTTCATTTCTTTTTGAGACCAAGGTACTGTTCCCCATCCATGTCCTTCATCATATGGATTTTCTTTAATCCACTCACTATATATTTCTAATAAATCTTCATCTAAAACAATATCCTTTTCATTCCTTAAAGCATCTAATATACTTACCACATATTTTGTATTTACAAGTCCTCCAGAACCTAATCCACTTTTATAATAATTAAAAGCACTTCGACCAAAAACTGCTACCTTATCTCCTTTTTTTAGTGGAAGTGTATTATTATCATTTTTTAATAATACACAGCTTTCAGCTGCAACTTCTCTAGCAAGCCTTGCATATTCCTTTAAATCTAAGCTATATTTCCCCATAATATCCTCCTTAAATTATTCTCACCCTTTATCATTCATATATATTTTTATTATCTCCTTATATTATACCATCTATTTTTTTGTAAAATTATCCATATTTTTAAACTTAAAAAAATTAATTTTATATGTCAAGCGATTGACATATTAGTAAATAATATCTATACTCTAGTTATAGAAAACTATTTGGAGGTAACAATGTTTAATTTTAGTAATACTATACAATTCCAAGATAAAATAAATGACGTATTTACAATTGGGGAAATTTTAGTAGATATGATTTCTGATGATTATGATACTAATTTCAACTCCAATAAATATTCAAGATTTTTTGGTGGTTCACCGGCTAATATAACTATGAATATAAAAAGACTTGGTGGTAATCCTATTATAACAGCTTGCGTTGGAAATGACGGATTAGGTAAGTTTTTAATTAATCACTTAAAAAACAATAACATTGACACAAACTTAATTAACTCAGTAAATCATTCTACAAGTATGGTACTTGTAACTAAGAGCAAAGAAACTCCACTACCAATTTTCTATCGTAGTGCAGATTACAACTTAGAATATAATTCAGACATAGATTCAACATTAAAAAATAGTAAAATAGTTCATTTTTCTTGCTGGCCTATTTCTCAATCAAAATCAAGAAAAATGATTGAAAGGGTTATTGAAGAAGCTAGAAAAAATAATGTTCTTATAGGATTTGATCCAAATTATCACGAAATGATTTGGGAAGAAGGACATGATGGAATAGAATATATAAAAAACCTTATAGGTAAGGTAGATATTATAAAGCCTTCTGAAGTTGATGCTGAAAGAATTTTTGGACCTGATACTCCTGAAAATCATGTAAACAAATTTATAGAGTGTGGTGCAAAGCTTGTAATAATGACCTTAGGTAAATATGGTGCAATAGTTTCTGACGGAACTAAAACTATCAAATTCAATACTTTAGCTACTGAAGTTATTGATACAACTGGTGCTGGAGATGCTTTCTGGGGTGGATTCTACACAGCTATAACTAGCAATTACACTTTAAAAGAAGCTTTAAATATAGGTTTTGCAACAAGTGCCTTCAAACTTAAACATGTAGGAGCAATTGCTAAATTGCCTTCAATAGAAGAATTAAAAACAATTTATAATATATAATTAATTAAGAGGAGATATAAAAATGGCAGTTAAAAATAAAGTTCAACTTATAACTTATCCTGATTCTCTTGGTGGAGATTTAAAAACATTAAATAATGTTCTTACAAAATATTTTCCAAAAACATTTAAAGGTGGTATTCATATACTTCCTCCATTCCCATCATCAGGAGATAGGGGATTCGCGCCACTAACTTACTTAGAAATAGAACCTCAATTTGGTACTTGGGAAGATATTCGTAAATTAGCTGAAAACTATGATATCCTTCTTGATCTAATGGTTAATCATATTTCTAAAAACTCTGTATTTTTCCAAGATTTCTTAAAGAATGGGCGAGATTCAAAATATGCAAATTTATTTATAACATTAGATAAAATATGGTCCGATGGCAAACCAGTTCAGGAAGATATAAATAAGATGTTCTTACGTAGACAAGTTCCTTATTCAACATTTAATATAAAAGGTGAAGAAGTTTCTGTTTGGACTACTTTTGGTAAAGAAACACCTTCAGAACAAATTGATTTAGACATAAATTCTGAAGCTGTACGAGCCTTATTAAAGGAATTCTTTGAAAACTTCCACAAAAACAATGTTAAAATTGTAAGACTTGATGCTGTTGGATATGTAATAAAGAAACTTGGAACTAGTTGTTTCTTCGTTGAACCTGAAATATATAAGTTCTTAGACTGGGTATCTGATTTAGCTAAATCTTTAGATATTGATTTATTACCTGAAGTTCATTCCCACTATACTACTCAATATAAGTTAGCTAAATACGGTAACTATATATATGACTTTATATTACCATATACTATACTTAGCACATTAGTTAACAAATCAAGTTCAGCACTTACTGACTACTTAAAAAACAGACCAACTAATCAATTTACAATGTTAGATTGCCATGATGGTATTCCTGTAAAACCTGATCTTGATGATTTAGTATCTACAGCTGATGCTAGAAAGATTGTTGATCATTGCTTAAATCATGGTGCAAATTTAAGCTTAGTTCATTCTGATGCTCATAAGAGTCCAGATGGATTTGATGTTCATCAAATAAGATGTTCTTACTATTCAGTTTTAGGATGCAATGATGATGCATACTTAAGCGCAAGAGCAATTCAATTCTTTGCCCCTGGTATTCCACAAGTTTATTATGTTGGGTTATTAGCTGGCGAAAATGATGTTGAAAATGTTACTCGTACTGGAGAAGGTCGTGAAATTAATAGACATAACTTTACTTTAGAAGAAATTGATAAAGCATATAGTCAAGAGGTAGTTCAAAGATTACTTAAGCTAATTGACTTTAGAAATGATTATCCTGCATTTGATGGAGACTTCACTGTTGAACCTTCAAGTGATACTGAAATCATCCTAACATGGAAAAAAGATAATAAATATTGTACTTTAAATGTTGATTTAACTACTAGCAAATCTACAATTAAATATATAAATGATGATGGTATTGTTGAAAGATACACTATTTAATGATATGGTATTTTAACTTAATAATAATAGATAATTCTATTCATTCTCTTAAGTTTAAATATATAAATAATGAACGATACATCATAGCACACTTAAAACTCCCCCTGGTAAATCCACCTGGGGTAGTTTTTTTATATTAAAATACTCCATAGATAATTTTATTTATTCACTGTACTCTCTCTAATAATTAACTTAATTGGTAATATAGTTTTTTCATTTACCTCTATATTATTATATTTAGCATCAATTAATTCAATTGAAAGCCTTGCCATTTCTTTGATTGGCTGATGTACAGTAGTTATCCTCGGTGTTGTTAATTGTGATATATCAACATCATCAAAGCCAACTAATTTAATATCTTCCGGTATCCTAATTTTTATTTCATTACAAACTTGAATAACCTGTGCAGCTATTAAATCACTACTTGCAAATATTCCATCAACACCTTCTATTTCATTTAGTGCTGCTTTTATATAATCGTAATAATTCATTTGATTATATGTATCTATATCATATTTCTTTATAAAATACTCAATCTCATTTTTACTACATACATCTATAAAAGCTTTTTCTCTATTATCAGCAGGCATTTCTTCATCTATTACTCCACTAAGGTGTAATATTTTTTTGCATCCACATTCTATTAAATGCTCTGTTGCAAGCTTTCCACCTTGATAATTATCACATTGAATTCCAAGCTTACCTTCTTCAAAATTTTTCTCTAATAATACTACTGGAATACCTCCTGTATTAATCTTATTAGATTCAACATTTCCACTACATATAATTATCCCTGCAACTCTATTACTTTTACACATATCTAAATATTGCTTTTCTTTTTCAGCTTTTTCTTTACTATTACATAATATTATCTTGTAATCTTTTTTAGCTGCTTCATTTTCTAAATTACTTATTAATTTTGCAAAGTATGGGTGAGATATATGAGGTACTATAACTCCAATTGTATTACTTTTTTGTTTTGTTAAGGAACGTGCTATTTCATTAGGCTGATATCCCAGTTCATCCATAGCTTCATGAACCCTTTTCTTTGTTTTTTCACTAATATATCCTCTATTATTAATAACACGTGATACAGTGGTTGGAGTAACACCTGCTAACCTTGCAACATCTACTATCGTAGCCATCTATTTATTCACCTATCTCATTAAAATATTGTTTATAAATCATTTATTAAATCAACTTTAAGTATATCATATTTATATACCATATATTAATAGTAAGCAAATATATTATTTATCATATCAACATAAATTACTAAAAAAAATTAACTGTATTGAAACTATTTGTAATTTCTTTATTTCAATACAGTTCATATATCTTTTTATACCTTATAAATTTTTTATCGCATCTGATATTACATCAGCTAAATCTTCAGCCTGAGGAACAAATCCTAACTTATCAATAAATGCATGAGTCATACCTTTATATCTATAGCAAGTAACATCAACGCCGGCATCTTGAAGCTGCTTTGCATAAAATTCTGTTTGAATACGAAGTCCATCAAATTCTGCACCTACTAAAATTGCTTTTGGTAAGTTAGCATGTGATTTTGCCATCATAGGACTCACGTATGGATCATTAACTAAATCAAAGCTAGGTAAATAGCTTGCCAACATTGGATCACTTAAGTCTTTGCTAGGTCTTCCTAAACCAGTCAATGGTCTCACCTTTTCTTCTAATTCTGTAGCAATCTCTATCATATCTTCTGACCACTTATATCCTTGAACACATGCATTTCCTATTGCTACTGCTGGATAAATTAAGACTTGTAATGCAATCATAGGTACTTCTTCATCTCTTGCTTTTAATGATATGGCTGCAGTATAGTTACCACCAGCACTATCCCCTGCTACTGCAATTTTACTTTTATCTATTCTATATTTTTCAGCATTATCATATATATGCTTTACTGCATAATAATTATCATTTAATCCATTTGGATATGGCTTTTCTGGAGCTAGTGAATAATCTACATTAAAGACTACACAGTTAGCTTTTTCTGCAATCAATTTGCAGAAATTTTCTACTACATATGTAGTTCCTCCAATCCATCCACCACCATGGAAAAACACTAATGCTTTATTATTTTTATTTCTATCTAAATTTCTTGGATAGTAACGCCATAATCCTACTTCATTTCCACTATCAGTAATAGTTTCAAACTTTGTATAAATTTCAACTGTATTTAAGTTATAATTAGGGAATCCCATACTATCTCTAATCGTCGAAATTACCATATCTAATGTAGTCATTTCATCATTTTCCATAGATTTATCTACATTTTCTTTTACATCTTTCTGATTCTCTTCTTTATCATTGCTTTTACTTGCCCAATGTCCATCCATTATTTCCTTTTCACATGGATCTAAGTAACCATCTCTTTTTTCTCCAGGGCTTGGTTTAAATATTATCTTAACCCCATTACTCTCTATTATATTTACTTCATTTTTTAACACTTCTAAATATTTTTCTGGATATTTTCTCATAAATACTCCCTCCTACCTTTATCACTTTTATTATACCATTAACGTTTACATAGTTCTAAATATTTATATTTTAATAATATAGTTTATATATGTAAAAAAACTGGACCACAAAGGTCCAGTGTACTACATTATCTAACTTCATTTAAGAATTTTTCAATTCTCTTTAAAGCTTCCATTATATTTTCCATAGATGATGCATAGCATGCTCTAATAAATCCTTCACCACATTCACCAAATGCATTACCTGGAACTGCTAGTACTTTTTCTTGTAGCAATAACTTTTCACAGAACTCATCAGATGTCATTCCTGTTGACTTAATACATGGGAATACATAAAAAGCTCCTAATGGTTCAAAACAATCTAATCCAAGTTTTCTAAATCCATCAACCAAGACCCTTCTTCTTCTATTATATTCCTTCACCATCTTACTAACACTTTCATCGCCATTCTTTAATGCTTCGATTGCTGCAAATTGTGCTGTTGTTGGTGAACACATTATTGCATATTGATGAATTTTCTTCATAGCATCTAAAAGAATGTGATGTCCACATACATATCCCAGTCTCCATCCTGTCATAGCATAAGATTTTGAAAATCCATTTATAACAAGTGTTTTATCCTTAATTTCTAGGAAACTTGCTATAGATACATGTGGCTTATCATAAGATAATTCTGCATAAATTTCATCAGAAATAACTATTACATCCTTATCTTTTAATACTTCCACTAACGGAGCTAATTCTTCTCTTGTCATTATTGCCCCTGTTGGATTATTGGGGAATGGAATTATAACTACCTTTGTTTTTTCAGTAATTGCCTCTTCTAATTCTTGTGCTGTTAACTTAAAGTCATTTTCTGCTTTAAGATTTATTATCTTTGCAGTTGCTCCAGTAAATGCAGTACATCCTTTATATGCAACAAAGCTTGGTTCTGGAATAATTACTTCATCTCCAGGTCCTGTTAATGCTCTTAATGCAATATCAATACCTTCACTACCACCAACAGTAACTAAAATCTCATCCTTAGGATTATACTTTAAATCAAATTTTCTATATAAATACTTAGCTATTTCTTCTCTAAGTTCTATAAATCCAGCATTAGAAGAATAGTGAGTATCACCTTGCTCTAAAGAATATATTCCCGCTTCTCTAACATTCCAAGGTGTAACAAAATCTGGCTCTCCTACCCCTAAAGATATTACATCTTCCATTTCATTTACTATGTCAAAATATTTTCTTATACCTGAAGGAGGCATTTCTCTAACTTCTTTTCTTATCATATTTTCTAGCATCATATAAATATTACCTCCCTATTAGAAGCTTTCTTTTCTTTAAATATAGTTCCATGATCTTTATATTTCTTTAATACAAAATGAGTTGCTGTACCTATTACATTATCTTGAACTGCTAATTTTTCTGATACAAACATTGCAACTTCTTTCATTGTTTTTCCTTCTACTATAACCGTTAAATCAAATCCTCCTGAAGACATTAAATAACAGGCTTTAACTTGATCAAAGTTATATATTCTTTCAGCTACCTTATCAAATCCTTCTCCTCTTTGAGGTGTTATCTTAACTTCAATTAATGCAGTAACTGTTTCTTTTCCTGTATTTTCCCAGTTTATTAATGTTGTATATCCCGCAATTATGCTTTTTTCTTCATAATCTCTAATTGCTTCTCTAACTTCTTCTACTGTTTTACCTGCCATAACAGCTATTTGTTCATCAGTATATCTACTGTTTTGCTCTAAAATCTCTAAAATTTCTTCCATGATAAACCCTCCTTAAATAGTTAGTAATTTAGAGTTATTAGTTAATGTTAAAACTCCTTAAAAAGTTTTTTAATATATTTTAAAATCTGCATTAGCTGATTTTATTCCTTTACTTCTAACTATTAATTATTAACTCATAACTAAAAAAAGCCTCGTCCTTCTATAAAATAGAAGGGACGAAGCTATAAAATTCCGCGGTACCACCCTAATAAGTAAATTGCTTTACTCACTCAGTAAAATATAAATTAATTAAGCTCTTTTCTATCAATAAGTGAGCTGTACATTCGTCTTGCCAAATTTCATATATAACTTTCAGTAAAACTTGGAGACACATTCATATTTTATTCCTTATAACGTTAGGAAATACGACTTTGCCTACATTAAGAAAATTCTTAGTTCTCAACAAAGCGATTCAAAGGCTGCTTCTTAAAAGTATTATTACTAAGTTTCACCATACCTTAGCTCTCTAAAAATAATAGCTTAAAATACTCTTCCTTATCATAATCTTTAACTCTAATATTAAATAATATTTTACTAAAAGTTTAAGAACTTCTTAAAGAAAATCAAGAATTTTCAATTTAAGAAATTAAATTTTCTCTTTTATCTAAAATATTAAGATGTTTCTTTATAATATTATCTATTATATCCTTTTTTAAGTCAATAATAAAACTCTATAATTCACTTTAAATTTTACCATTTACTAACTTCCCCTAACTTTCTTTATAATAGTTCACCCCTTCATATCCTAGTCTTTCTTCTTGCATTTCTAATCTCATTTTATATTCTTCCCAATTTCTATTTTCTTTAGGAGTCCAACCTATTTCTGCATATCCAAGAAGTCTTGGATATATCATATAGTCCATTTGTTCTTGTGTAGAAATTGTTTCAGTCCATAAAGGTGCTTCTAATCCTAAAGCCAAATTCTTTGGTGCATAATCTGTTACATCCCATTTATATGCTGTTTCTACTGGAATATACCCTGCCCAATCAAGTCCATATGGTGTTTTTTCATTATATTTCATATCTAAATAAGCTTTACTTGCAATTGATACTATTATTTTCATATTCTTTTTTACAGCTTCTTCATTAGAATCTTTCCAATTTTGTAGTATTACACTTGAATTTATTTCTGGGGATGTATCTATTGGATCCCAACCTATTGGTATCTTCCCATACTTTTGAGCTATTTTAGCAACTCTTCCTACAAAATAATCATAATCTTCTTTTTTAGTATTAAGTGCTTCATCTCCACCTATTTGAATATATTTAGAAGGTGAAATTTGAACAACTTCTTTTATTACATCCTCTATAAATTCATAAGTTTTTTCACTATGCGCCATAAATGAGCTAAATCCTACATCAGTTCCTGTATATAAAGGAGCCTTTTTACCATTAGGATTTAAAAATCCATAAGAAGCTAGCGCTGCATTAGTATGTCCTGGCATATCAAACTCAGGAACTATTTCAACATATCTTTGCATAGCATAACTAACAATATCCTTAAATTGTTCTTGTGTATAATATCCTCCTGGACCTCCACCAACTTCTGTACTTCCACCTATAAGGGTTAATTCTGGATATTTTTTAATTTCTAATCTCCATCCTTGATCATCACTTAAATGTAAATGTACTCTATTTATCTTATATTGTGCTGCTAAATCTATTTGTCTCTTAATTTCATCTACAGTAAAAAAGTGCCTTGCTACATCAATCATTAAGCCCCTATAGCTATACACTGGCTTATCATTAATAATTGATGCTGGAACAGTCCATTCTACATTATTAACTACTGTACTATTAGCAATTTGTGCTGGTAGCATTTGTCTTAATGTTTGTACTCCTCTTGCTATTCCCTCTGGTTTATATGCTGATATTTTAACTATTTTAGGAGTGGATAATATATTATATCCCTCTATTCCTAGTTCAGGATTTGTATTAATTGTAGTTAAGTAAATACTACCTTCTGGTGGCTTATCCCCTTTTATAATATTTAACTCAAACCCAGTAGCTGCACTTAACTTTTCTCTAAGAAAATCAGCTATCCATCGTATCTCTTCTGTTTCTTCATCAGTAATTCCCTTGACATAAATTGAAGTATCATTAGTTAAAATAAATCTTCCTTCATTAGTTTCAATACTTATTGGTTTTGGAATAATACTAATTTTACCTTCACTTCCTTCTGCATTAAATGTCTCTTTAACTAAATATTTTTCATTATCTAAATCTTCTTCCATTTTCATTGTACCAAAAGTGGTAACTGTTATTATTACTATAAGAACTAATGCAATATAAAAATGAGGAATTTTTTTTCTTTTCATCATTTGTTCACATCCTTAAATAAAATTCTAAATTTCACCAAAAGGAACATATTTAATTTAGTTTATCAAAACTATTTAAAGTCTTTAATTTATCTAGTTTAATTTACATTCAATGTACTTCTTGAAGGAATATTAGAATAGTTTTCTTTTAATTAATAGCTTTCATAAATTTTATTATTTGCCATTTTTTTAATATTAATTCTTATAACTAAAAAAAACTGCTAATATCATATTCAATATTAGCAGTCTCTTAGTCTATAACAGATTTTTTGCAAATTCCATGTTATTAAATTCATTTCTCTTTATATATGCTAAAGCATCAATTAAAAATACTTTATGATGTTCTATAGTCTTTGAAAACACTTGTATAAACCCAACTATTTTCTCTTTATTATTATCCTCCCCATTTAAATATAATCCTACTAAATAAAATTTGATAAAAGCTACTCTCATCAATAACATTATATAACTATCAAATGGTGTTAATACCTCATTAAATGGGAACATATTATTATAAATAAAATTAACTAAGTAATTTTCAAATATATAATTATATTCATTTTCTATAATTTCCTCATATTCATCAAAAGCTTTTATATATAAAAGTGCATTTTCATTTATGGATTTATCACTTTCAATCTTATATCCTTCTAGCATTTCTTTTGTATACTTTTTAAATGTAATACTTTCAACTTCTTTATCTACCTTTAAAATCTTAAGCATCTTTATAAAGAAATTCATTTGTATAATATAATTCATATTATCATTTCCTAGTAGTGAATTTATATCATCACTTGAATATTCTTTAGCTGCTCTCTTAATATCATATGTACTTATAAATTTAGCTATGTCCCCTAAATTACTATTAAACTTATCTTCAAGCTTATTTATAAAATCCCCTAAAATATATAATCTTTCATTTAGCTTAAAATCTCTATTTTGAATTATATCTATACAAAAATCTCTTATTTCTCTAAAATATCTTAAAGGTGAATTTTGAACTTCTTTAATTTTGCTATCTATTTGTGCTGATATTATATGTTTGCCAATCGATTCTTCTTTACTAACAAACTTTATGCCTTCTTTATTTAATAAAATAAGTCTTGCTGCCTCTGGACATGCTACATCAAGAGACATTTCATAAGTATCATCTATTTTATTAGTTACTCTTGGAAAACATGTGCAAACATTTGAAAGATAATCTTCACCTAAATTTGAATGAATGACACAATAATTTTCTTCATCTAAAAACGGACATCTCTTATCTTTTTTCAATTTAACTATTCCATAATCAATATCTTCACTACTACATCTTTCATTGTTTTGAACATTCTTTTGAAACATTCTCTTCATTTCTGGATCTTTAACTTTAAAATATTTTTTAAATGTTATTTTATCTATATCAATATTCCAACCAATACAGCAACTATCCTCACATTTTCCTCCTATACATTTGAACTCTTCAAAATATCTTGGATATATTTTTTTAATATTTTTCACCATTGTTTACTTCCTTTAAACTTTCTCTATAATAATCTCGTTATAAAGTTAATTAATATTTTCTTACATGCTTTTTTATTATTAATTAAGTTATTTCCAATATTAACACCATTATATCAAACTTTTTATAGTTATCTATAAATTATCTAACCTAACATTTATCTTATAATAAAAAGGAGTGCATAACTTATACTTTAAATTACACACCCATTAAATTTATTAATTAAATATATTCATCCCTATAAATTTCATAAGGCCTTGATGAATATACCCTGTAAACTACTTGTCCATCAAAATCTATCATATCCTTAGCCCTTTCCTTTATCCAAGGCTCCCTTATCATATCTAGAACTATATCTTTACTAAACCACCCAACCTCAGTACTTTCTTCACTTTCTCTCAATTCTCCTGAAACCTTTACTGCCAAAAAATCAAATATCACCTTAGTAGGTACAAATGTTTTATTATCCCACCCTATATATGATTTTGTGTTAGAATAAACCCCAGCAAGCTTCTTAACACTAATTTTTATTCCTGATTCTTCAAATACCTCTCTAGTTATGCCTTCAATTAAATCTTCTCCATTTTCAACTTGTCCACCTGGGAACTCCCATCCCCTATGTGGATTCTTGACCAATAAAACCTCATCCTTTTCATTAGTAACCAATGCTCCTGCTGCTACTATATGTGTTGGAAATACCATTCCCTATACCTCCATATTGTTTAATTTTATTAATAACCTAATAAATCATTAAAATTTTATTATCTTTTATAAATATATTATATAACTACTAACTAAAATATTTTTGTACAAAATTTATACAATATCTTTTTTACTATTATCGCTGTTGGTATTGCTGTTGCAAAAACAGCAGCTGCAAATACATAACCACTAACACTACCTTGCATCATTCCACTCATCATATGTCCACTAGTACATCCATCAGCCATTCTAGCACCATAAAGTAATATAAATCCTCCAATAAAGCTTGGAGCATATTTACCTAGAAATCCTTTTTTATTATCATCTAGTGTACAATATTCTATATCTCTACTAGCATCTTCTTCACCATTTTTCCTTTTGTTTTTAGATAACATATACCCTAATAGTCCACCGATTGGTATAGATAATACAAATATAAAGTCGTAGTTTATAGGATTTTTTATAGCTTTAGCTAATTTTCCTTCTGATTTATCATAATATGCATTTGAACTTGCGTAACCACTTTCTCTATTTGAATCTTCAACTATTACATCACTATCTATTGTGCTATGTATAATTCCTGACAATATAGAAAATTGAGTTGATACTCCTATTGGTTTTACAAGAAAAATGGCTATAAAAAATGATAACCCTAATATCATTGCACCTTTTATCCAATTATTTTTATTCATCTTATATTCCTCCAAAAATTTTATTTCTAATTCGTTTATACTATACAATTAAAAACAAATATTTAAAGTGATATAATCACATAATAAAAATCTTAAATTTACATATATATTATATATTTTGTATTTAATGAAATATTATATCATTACTTAAAAATATAATTACTTATTATTTTGCTTTATCAAAAAAAATAGTAAATAAGCTAGTATAAAACAATATAATGTAGAAACTATCCACATATAATCTGACCAATGCTTCTTATTTTTTATTTTCTTTTTCACATTAATTTTATTTTTGCTATCACTCACTTCTATAGGTTTAATTTCTATCGCATTTGCAGGACATGCCTTTGCACATTTACCACACCCTACACACTTATTAATATCTACTTTTGAAATAATACCTTTATAAATAGATATTGCACTAAATGGACATTCTTTCTCACATCTTCCACAAGCAACACAATATCTTTCATCAACATTAGCCTTTTTCTTTATTATTTTATTTTCCACCTCATTAATCCTCCATTAAATAATAACTAACTTTAACTACAGTATATATACTGAATTCGTAACTGTACGTGACTTAATCACCCAAAATTTGTATTATGTGACTAAGTCACTTAAAATATATAATAATCATATAAAATATTAGATAAGATAATTATTATAAAACTGGAGGATTTAAATGAAAGTTATTAATAATAGAAATTATTATATAAAAGAACTTTATAAAGCTTATCCAATTTTGGAGCAAATAGATAATTATAATAAAGGTGCTTTAGTTGAAAGAGCTCTATTTAAGGAATTGTTAGCAGATGAATTGCTAAATACTACTGAAGATAAATGTGTAGGATTTCTATTTGTTATAAGTGGAACTATAAAAATTCAAAAGATTAATGAAAAAGGTGAAGAAACTAATCTTTATAACATAGAAAAAGGACAAATATGTCATGAAGCATTAAGTTGTTTTCTAAATTGCACTTCATTAAATATTATAGGAAGAGCTATGCAAAATTCTAAAATATGTATCATTCCTTTTGATATTGTGAATACTTATTTGCTTAATAATACTTTATTTTTACAATATATATACAAAGATTTATATAGTAAATTTAATGTAATAATCAATGTTAAAGAAGAAGTTAAGCATGAACCATTAACAAATAGATTAATTAAATTACTTATATCTAAAAACAGTAAAAATATTTATGTAACTCATAATGATTTGGCATTTGAATTAGATTCAGCTAGGGAAGTAATTAGTAGAAAATTAAAGCAGCTAGAAAAAATGGGATATTTAAAACTAAGCCGAGGAAAAATACAGATAGAAAAAGATTTAAATGAGTTGTTAAAGTGATATAGTCACAAACTAAATTAACCTTAACAGCTATTATATAAGCATAAAGTAATTATAAATTTAAATGTTTTTAAATTTAATGGAGGATAATATGTTTGGATTTTTTAATAAAAATAATGGCAAAGTAATTAATGTTAATGATATTGATAATTTAATAGGTAAAATTGAACTAATAGATATAAGAGAAGTTAATGAATATAATAGAGGTTCTATAAAAAGCGCAAAAAATATACCGATGCAAACACTTTTAGGTAATCCTGATAAATACCTAAAAAAAGATAAAGAATATTATCTAGTATGTCAATCTGGTGGAAGAAGTTCTATGGCTTGTAATAGTCTTAGACAAAAAGGCTTTAATGTAATAAATGTTGCAGGTGGCGTTGGCTCTTATTTAGGTAAACATAGAAGTTAAAATTAACTGTAACAATTTAATCATTAGATATTGAAATCTTAATAATTAACTATATCCAAATGAGGTGTATAAATTTATGAAAAAAAGAGTTTTAATTGTTGGTGGAGTTGCTGGTGGTGCATCAGCTGCTGCAAGACTTAGAAGAAATAGCGAAGAATATGAAATTGTAATGTTTGAAAAAGGTCCACATGTGTCATTTTCAAACTGTGCGCTTCCATATCGTTTAAGTGGAACAATACAAAGTGCAAATAGATTAGTATTAATGAGTCCTGAAAAATTCAAATCGCAATACAATATAGAAGCAAGAGTTAGTAGTGAAGTTTTATCAATAGATAAATATAATAAAGAAGTTAAAGTTAAAAATTTATTAACTGGTGAAATTTACAAAGAAAAATATGATAAACTTATTCTTTCTCCAGGGGCAAGACCTATTATTCCTAATATTCCTGGTATAGAAAACGTTAATGTTTTTACTATAAGAAATGTTGTTGATATAGATAATTTAAATAAATTTATACAGAAATTGCAAGCTAAAGATATTGCCGTTATTGGTGGTGGATTTATTGGAGTTGAAGCAGCAGAAAATTTAATTGAAGGTGGATATAATACTTCTTTAATAGAAGCTACACCTCAAATATTAAAACCTTTTGATTATGATATGGTTCAAATACTTCATAAAGAAATGACAGATCACGATGTTAATTTAATTGTAGATGATAAAGTTACTAAATTTGAAAAAGACACAGTAGTTTTAGCCTCCGGCACAAAAATTAAAGCTAATGCTGTTGTTATGGCAATAGGAGTAACACCTGAAATAGAACTTGCAAAAAATGCAGGCCTTGAAATTGGTCAAACTGGGGCTATAAAAGTTGACGGTAACTATAAAACTAGTGATAATGATATTTATGCTGTTGGAGATGCTATTGAAGTATATAATGCATTAACTCATAGTTTTACTAAATTATCGTTAGCAGGTCCTGCTCAAAAAGCAGCAAGAAGTGTTGCTGATAATATAAGTGGACAGGTAACTACAAATAAAGGTTATATTGGATCAAGTGCAATTAAAGTATTTGATTATAATGCAGCATCAACAGGTTTAAACGAATCTTTAATTAATTCATTAGGAATGAATATTAACTATGATATAGTGAGAATCTCAACAAATGATAAAGTTGGTATAATGCCAAATTCTGCACCTTTACACTTTAAACTTCTATTTGAAGTTCCAACCGGAAAAGTTTTGGGCGCACAAGCTATTGGTAAAGGTGATGCAGTTAAAAGAATTGATGTAATTGCAACTGCTATTAAGTTTGGAGCTACTGCTTACGATTTAAAAGACTTGGAATTATGTTATGCACCACCATTTGGAACTGCTAAAGATGTAGTAAATTATGCTGGCTATGTTGCTTCGAATCTTTTAAATGGTTCATTTAAACAAATTAACGTTGATAAAGTAAGAGAATTAGTTGAATCTGGTGCTTATATAGTAGATGTAAGAGAAAGAGCAGAATTTGAAAATGGTCATATTAAAGGTGCTATTAATATTCCTTTAAGTGAGCTAAGGGAAAGAGTAAATGAAATTCCAAAGGATAAAACAGTTTATCTTCATTGTAGAACTGGGCAAAGAAGCTATAATGCAGTCCTAGCATTACAACATTTAGGCTTTAATAATGTAGTAAATATAACTGGAAGCTTTTTAGGTTTATCCTTCTATGAAGCTTATAATGATAAATTAAAAAATAGAGAAAGTATATTAACAAATTATAATTTTAAATAATATTTTCATTTTAAAAAGAGATAGGACTTGATTCCTATCTCTTCTATATCAATAAGAAGTCCACCTTAAAAATACCTAATTGGAATGGTGAAAAACTGAAATTAATTACGTATAGAATACACTCTTCCTTCTAACTCAACTGAAGTATTAATTCTTAATATTGCTTCTAAATTAGTACTCATTTCATTTTATGCATGAGATAATACTGGAAACATTAGATAATTCTCTCTAAAAATATTTTCTGTATCCTTCAAAATAAATAAAGTATTATTATCATCAGTCAATATACTTTTCTCATATCCATTTGTATCAATAGGTGTAAATCCTAAATTTACTTTTTTAGTTTTACTGTCCATTAAAACATTTATTACTTTATCTAAATCAAAATTTCTATCACAAAATATACCATTAATATTTAATACATCCTCTTCATACTCACAAATAGCAACTGAGTTATATTCTTTAATATAATAAATACATTCTTTTAAAAATCCTAAACAGTAAAACATAATTAAATTCTTATTATCTTCAACATAAAGCTTTGAATTTACTATACTGTTATCAAGAATACTTTCTAATATTTTTTTATCTTCTTTATTATCTATATTTAATTTTCTCTTCTTAATATTAGTAGCTTCTTTAATTTTACTTATTGAATACTTATATTCATTAACTTTTTCAAATCCAAACTTAGGATAAAAATTTAATACTGTATCATTTGCTGATAAATAAATACAATCACTCTTTTCTTTATATTCACTAATTATTTTTTCAATTAAATATCTTGATAAACCTTTATTTCTATACTCATTATCAGTCATTACTGTTCCTATTTGAATATAGTTTTTCTTTTTACCTAAAACATTCATTTTCATAATACTTACAGATGCATTTGCTATTAATTTATCTCCATCTAATAATGAATATGGAATATATACTTCTTCCCAATAACCAGCTTCATACCATTCTTTAAAGTTAAATCCATAGGTTTTATCAGTTAAATCATTTAATCTTGTTCTTAAGTTTTTATCATCTCTATAATCTTTTACAAAAGTATATTCTTTATTATTAATTAATACTTTCTCATTCATTTTCTCACTCCCCTAACATATCCCCTATAAGTATTTTATTTTAATATTATTCATAAGCATATCTATATTACTTTTAATAATATAAGTTGAGCCATAAACTTAATCATTATTCAACCTTATCACTATATTATATATTCTTCTTTAAAATGCTTTAAAAATACTGCTTGTCTTATCTGATATTGATACCTTTTCAATCTTATATCCTTTTTCATCAAGTACATTAAAAGCCATATAATCTTTCATATCAACAGTTTCACCATTAAGTTCTAGTTTATATGAAACCTCATACTCAAAATGAATATATCCATCATTTTCTGTTTCACTAGTTTTTGTAAAATTAATATCTGTAACAGCACTTGCTTCTGATATAACACTGCTATATCTAGTAAATATTCTATTAGCCATTAATAAATCAAAAGCATCATCAGTAATATATTCACCAAATATTGATTTACAATCTTCAATGAATCGTCCTGACTCTTCAAAACTTGATATATCTTTATAAGTATCATATGATACTAACTTTCTAATAAAACTTTCTACATTTTGCTCTTTTGACGAATTAGTACATCCCACTAATAATCCTATTGTTACAATACATAAAAATAAATATTTAATTCTTTTTCTCATTTTTCTCCTACCCCCAATATAGTGCGCCAGCGCGGACCGCCGCCGCCACCGGAGAATCCCTGGTCGTTGACATTATT
>OGXC01000060.1_pt1 | contig 87658 bp, 76 predicted proteins | sample 1576201 | NCBI WGS metagenome assembly OGXC01 (sample SAMEA3541562, study PRJEB24748) | human gut metagenome | biome: human gut; feature: human-associated habitat; material: faeces | place: China | collected 2012 | reverse complement strand
TGGAGCACCTCAAAAACACCATCATACACTAAATCAGTAAGTTGGCAGCATCACCCGTTCATTTTCTGAGCCTGTAAAACATGTGGTGATATAGTCTGAGAGCATAAAAGTTGAGATTCTGTGTATCAAGTCCTGTCTTGGCACCGAATGAATATTGCTTACGAAGCCCCTTCATGCTTTCCTTGAGAACAATAATTTTATCTTTATGTGAATCTCATTTTTTATAATGATGTCAGATGATTGAAATGCTAAATTATATCTGAATCAACTTTTCCTTTGCTAAAGGTATAGAAATAACTGCAAGGCTGTATTTTGTAATTGCCAATTTAAAAATGTCAATTTGTTTTTAATTATGTTTTTGTAATAAGTTTGAAGACACAAAAAAATAATATAATAACAAAAATCCTCCAGCCTTGTAGGCCAGAGGATAAAATACTTAATTGAGGAAAACATCAGGGAAAAGTATTTCTGACTTAACTTTCCCGGCTGGAGAGTGAATCAATGTAATCAGCGTACCATTGCATCATTTCACGGCGGCCATCGAGATACAGGGCATGATTATAGGTACCCCTGATGGAATTTTTATCCACATGAGCTAACTGCATTTCAATCCAGGCGGAGTTAAAGCCTTGTTCATGCAGAATTGTACTCATGGTGTGTCTGAAACCATGCCCTGTGAGTCTTCCCTTATATCCAAGTAATTCAATTACTTGGTTAATGCTTTCCTTACTAATTGGTTTGCGGGGATCATTTCTACCGATAAAGACTAGGGGATGATGTTTTGAGATTGGTTCAAGCTGCTTAAATAGCATAATAACCTGCTCAGAGAGCGGCACAATATGAGGTCGCTTCATCTTCATTACTTCTGCCGGGATCTCCCACAATTTTGTCTCAAAATCGATATCTTCCCAGCGTGTAAAACGCAGTTCTTGTGTTCGTACGCCGGTTAACATAATGATCTGAGTAGCTGTCTTAGTGATTATACTTCCGGTATAACCCGCCAGATCGTTGAGGAAGTGGGGAAGTTCATTAGCAGTAAGAAAGGGAAAATGTACTTTTTTCGGTGTAGCTAAAGCACTGGCAAGATCGGGGGCTGGGTTATAGTCTGCCCGGCCAGTAACAATTGCATAGCGGAACACCTCACCACAGCGCTGGCGTACCTTGCGCATTTTCTCCAGAGCTCCACGTTTTTCCATTTTACGCAGTGCTTCCAGTAACTCCATTGGTTTGATTTCGGCAATAGGGCGCTTGCCAATGTAGGGAAAAATGTCTTTTTCAAAGGTATCAATGATTTCATCACGATAGCGTAATGACCACCGATCGGCTTTTGACTGGTGCCATTCGCGAGCAATAGCCTCGAACGTATTTTTCAGACTTATTTGCTGCGCGATTTGCCTCCCCTGGATCGCCTCCAGCAGCGAGGAGTTTCCTGGCTTCACTGCGTTTCTCGCGAGCATCGGCTAGCGTTACATCGGGGTATACGCCAATAGAAAGCATCTTTTCTTTACCAGCAAAGCGGTACTTCATGCGCCAGTATTTAGAACCATTAGTGTTAATCAGTAGATACATACCGCCGCCATCAGCAAGCTTATAGGGTTTGTCTTTGGGTTTTGCGGTTTTCACTTTGATATCGGTTAATGCCATGACATCCTCCGGCTTTTGATGAATTCATGTTCCTGAGGGGGATTTCTGCCAGTAACTAACCTGATACCCCCAATACACCCCTTGTATAACAAAGATGTTGTTAAAAGCCGTTGTTATGTATCACATTTTTCCTATTATGGGGGTGCTTGTATTTCAATAGGAAATAACACCCCCTAAAGTACCCCCAAAAGAAACTTGATACGGGGTGAAGTAGGTTGACCTCAGGATACAAATAAATACTGATATACAAGGGATTAGAAGAGATTTATTGACATTGGGAGAGTTCAGAAGAGGTAAACTGGCGGAGATCACAGGAGTCGCATTTGATAAGTAATCACCTTGAATTTATTGATTATTTTTCTATGCGATTTTTAAGTGTGCCCCCAATTATGCCCCCACATGTTTTTCCTTGTCAGTTAACTGGTTAAATTATAAACGTTCCACGTTGAGTTTAAATCGTGCTCGGTGGACATCCATAGAAGTTAACCAAGGTTCTTGATCTTGCACAGAGAAGCCTTTTTGGTCAATACGAACTAGCTCATAGCGTTCAACCAGAAAGTTTACGGCATCGGCCAAGGTAATACCTGCCTCAATGTGTTTCTGAATAACAGTTTCATCACTGAATGGCGTGTCGTTTAGCGTGAGACCATAGTGCTGGTCTAACAGGCTTGTCAGTAACATTTGCCAGACAGCCAGGGGCGACAGACATGGCTTCGCCGCCTGCGGAGTTGTTGCAGGTTGAGTTTTCATTTTTGATCTCAGGAAATTAGTTAGCGTTGAGTGGGATAAAGCGCGATGTACACGTAGCCGCAACTGCCAAGGGTGTCGGCTTCGCAGGTAAAATCGTTGTGGTAGAGAGTGACACAGTGATGGTGACAGGGGATCAGTTCACCAGTAGTCAGCATCGATTCCATCTGACTGATAAAGTGTGGAAATGCGTCATCCAATTTGAAGCATTCCGTATCGCTGAAAATGCCCATCAAATTAGCCCTGTCAGCCAGATAATGCAGCCGGTTGCCTTCCTGAACTAATCTGGCACCAAACCGTGGAACAATTTCTCTTTGTAGTCCCCATTCATGGGCTGATATTAATGACATGAGAACCTCCTTTTAAAGTAATCCCAGCTCAGCAAATGAAATTGTCTCATTCCCGACTACGAGATGATCGAGTACGCGCACTTCCACCAGCGCCAACGCTTTCACGATACGCTGAGTAATATGTTTATCTTGCTGGCTGATTTCTGTCGTACCAGATGGATGGTTGTGCGCCAGAATTACCGCAGCAGCATTATGCTTCAGTGCCGATTTCACCACTTCGCGGGGATGTACTTCGGTATGGCTCAGTGTGCCGGTAAACAGTGTTTCGCGTTCCAGCAAACAGTGCTGATTGTCGAGATACATCACGATGAAAGCTTCACGCTCAAGGTGTGCCATCCTGAGTTGAAGCCAGGCTTTAGTAACGCTGGTGCTAGTAAATGATTCACTGGGTTGACGCTGATACTTCTCCAGCAATCGCAGTGCGCGTTGTATAACACGTTGCTCGTTTACAGGAAATTCCGGGAATAAATTGGGCGCAGACATAATTGTTCCTTAAAGCAAAAAGCCCTACCAGTTTAGTCGTAGGGGCAAAAGAGCCTTCGTGATAGAGTTCATGAAGCAAATTGCAGCATATTCTCAGCCATAACCCACAGTGCTCGATTGAGCTTCACATCACCGTCGATACCTTTCACTGCGCGTGTATGAGCGCGTTTACCTTTGATGGTTCGTCCCGATAGCCCACCTTTAATCAGGTTTTCCTGAATGCGTTGGTAGGTAGTCCAAAGATCGTTACTTTCATCCTGCCATCGGCGCGGGGAAAGTATCTGTGATTCCGTCACTGGTTGATGCTCTTCACCAAAACGATAGGTTAATGCCGCTTTCGCAATGGCGTGCTGAGCAGGTGGCGGTAACATAAGCGACTGCATGGCATCGCGCTTCTCTTCTACTCGGTCAAAAATCCCCAGTATTTCGTAAGCCCCTTCAATGACTTTCTCCACTACGTTGCCTTTATGCGGCACACGCACTTCCCCAAAACTTTCACCGCAAATCAGTCCATTTTGGCAAACCGATCTAAATAAACCTGGTAGCATCTGGTATGAGCTTGAACCGTCGTGGCTATTAAGCAGAATAATTTCTGGCACCTGTTTGCCGGTAATTTGCCCTTCGCGACGCAGGCGCAGCATATGTTTGGTGTGCTCTCGCTTACTCAGATCTCGCACTCGGGTCTGGCAGGCAAAGAACGGTTGAAAACCCTCGCGTTGAAGGTTATCGAGGAGGGTAATAGTAGGGATGTATGTGTAACGCTCACTGCGGGATTCATGCTTTTCTTCACTGAAGACACTCGGAACGTGATGTGCCAGTTCATCGTGGGTTAACGGGCGATCACGGCGCACTAAATTGACCGCACCAAAGCGGCTGGCTAATCGGGTCATAAAAACTCCTGTAGAAAATGGTCATAAAAAAGGCCACCCCGAAGGATGGCCTGGATTGAAAGGCAGGATTATTAAGACAATACCGAAGGTTGTATCTGCGATGCAGCCTTTTCTGAATCTGGTAACGGCAATGCAGATAGTTCGGCAGGACTAAGCTTTCCTGCGCGGTAAAGTTGTAGTTTCATCAGAATCGGCGCTTTTTGCGACTGAAGGTAACTCAGGCACCATTCCCGCTTCAGGACGATCCTGACCGGGGCAGGCAAAAGCTCATATGCTTTGCTGAAAACAACTTCAACAAAAGCATCATCACTAAGTTTATCCTCGGCAATATTCAGCAAGCCATTGATGACAATATTCTCCAGTAACAGTCTGTATTTGTCAGCGCCACTTACCGGAGGTTTAGCCGTGCTTTCCGGTAAACGTTCAGAAGATATATCCTGGTTTTCGGCAGATGCTTTCCTGCGTGGGAAATTCAGCTTTTCTGTAAGGCTGCGAAGTTTTCCTGTGCTATTTTCAGACATCGTATTTTTATCCTGTGACCTCCGCTTCTTGCCATCAGGCAAGTACGGCGAGTTTTTTTATCGCTTTTATCAGGCTAAAGGTGGTCAAACCTGCACCCAGAGCCCTGACCGTGACCGAATGGCTTCGCATCAACGTGATCCCCGTTACGCACAGGACAAGTTGCCACGTACAATCAGGCCATGGGGGCTCATTACCCGGCATGTTCGTAACCACTTCGCTTTGACTATGCACGGAAAACACCTCTACTTGTAGCCATTAGGGATCCATTGGCCCTGTTTGCGGATATCAGTAATAATGCCCCCCTCTTTGACAGAAATGGTACGCCAGCCTGGTTCTTTGCTGGATGCATTCCCATAGGTGTACCCGACAGTCATTGTTAGGTTTTCGCCTGAAGTTGTGGTGAGATCAGCCTCATATTTGGCTTCGGTATTTTGTTTGCGAATAAAACGCACGGTGTTGATTGCAGAACAACGAATACTGCTTTTCGCATATTCAAAGGAATTGTTAGCCATCTGACATCCATCGTTTTTAATTTCATCCGTCAGGTTTGCAGAAGCATTAAAGTTTTTAGGGACAGGAACGAAATTAGCCATATCGCTGCGCATTGTTGGAGGATCTGTCTGAAGCACAAGGTAAACAGGACAATCTGATTTGCCTACTTCACACGCTTTTGCTACGTAATCACGTACAGGCCATCCGGCATTACCGAAATATTCCGCACCACTTTCATCTTTGCATTGTGACCAGGTAGCTTTTTTCCCCATCATAATGCCGTCTACCAGCACACAGGTGACGGCCTTTACAGGCTTACCATCCCACCGGACTGCATCAAAGGGCTGAATGCCTGTATGGTTCACGTCAAGCGTGTAGGCCTGTGGATTCTTGGCTAGTCGATCATTCGCCTGTTTTAGTTGGCTACTGCCTTCCTGGGTCAGGAAAAAGGTATAACGTTCGGGATGTATATCTCCGTGAACTGTCAATGCAGAAGATATAGATGGAATAAGCAGAGCGACTGAACTGAGCGATAAAGCAATTAATTTATGCATTATATTTCCCTTTGATTAATTAGTGATTAATACAGTCTTGCCATGAGGTATCGGCCAGCGCTTCATTCAGCCCTTTAGCACTGAATTTTCTAGAGATAGCGGCATTCATAGAGGTCATTTTTATTACGTCTTTTTCACTTGTTGCTTTTAGTGCAGTAAAGGCCGTTTCATCCAGAGAATGATTTGTACCGTCAACGCTGATGCCCGGTTCTGCAAGTCCTGTCAGGGAAGAAACGCGGTAGTCTTCTGCGGGAACGCTATAAGCAACAGCTAACTTTCCGCTTGTACAGGTCAGTGTGAGCACTTCACCTGAGTTGTTTTGGGTATTGATTTCAAACTCCATCGCACTGATGTTGCCGAACCAGTTCCCCCATTGATGGTCCTGGATAACTGCGTGTGCAGCGGTACTGAATAAAGCAGCGCTGAAAAGCAAGGCAGAGGTAGCCTTCAACATAGTTGTTCCTTTGTGAGTGTTTTATAAACGAAAAATGGTCTTCAGCTGGACAAAAGTCCATCTGATCGTATGCATTTGAGAGGGGATGAGATAATCGTTAATACAGATCAGTTTTAAGAAATTGATCGTTAATATCTATGGTATAAACGATCAATTACTAAATATTGATAGTTAATTACTATTAAAATTACGCGTATCGATCGGCGTGACAGATCGGTGAGTTAGAACAACTTCGGTAGAGATATGACGTATTGATTCATTCTGATGATATAGAATTGAAAAAATCTGGGGTTCAATTTTCTAATCCTTCGTGGCCAAAGTTAGTGGTGAATATCAAATCAATATATTAAATAAAATAAATTAATCTGGCATGGAAATAAAATATTCACCACTTTGCTTTTAGTCAGAAAAAAGGCCAACCATTTCTACTTAAATCTGGAGGAGTACCGCTACCCTTTTCTGATGATAGTTCTGAGTTTCTGGTTTTGATGTTCTTCATTATCTTATGTGCTTTCTCTCTCATGAGCTCTTTATCAGTTTTAGCTATTTCCTTTTCAGTATTATCAGGAGAATCGGATGGAGTGTCATTGCCGTCAAGTTCTCTTTTCGTTAACTTTAAGATTTTGTTCTTATTTTTCTTTTTTGCTTTACGAAAGGATGTTAATTCCCAGGCTTTTTTAAATCTGGGTATAAATTTTTTATCATAATAGTACATGGAAATGTAAATGCAACGTAGTGCCAGATATTTCTCAGTCGTTGTTGATGGTCTAAAGAGGCTGAGGAAATGAGGTTGATGAATATATCCTTCAATGCTCGATTTATATATTTCATCAAGAACTGCTTGTGAAACCTGTCCTGTCTCGTCAGTCTTACTCTTTTCAATTAATTTTTCTTGTGCTCTTTTTATCGAACCATTGATATAATTTATTTTATCTTTGGAGATATAGTCCCATGCCCAGTTTATTTTTCCCTTGTCACTTTTCTTCAACGGCAATATATCTGCTAACTGAGAATGTCTGTCCCACGCATCCCTTATACTTAACATAATGGATAACTTAGATGAAAGATCCATTGGTGATCTATCAAAGAAATCCTCTATACACTCAATGCGCTCACGGTGACTTACTGGATGTTCAATTCTAATAAAACGACGATAAGGTGTTCTGGTATAAATAGAAAATGAGTCATTCCCACCAACGTTTGCCAAAGAACTATTTTTTTTACTAAAAACCCTGATATATGCCCATGCAAAATAACAGGCATCATTGCTACGTTTAAACCAACCAAACTCTTTTATTGGTAATAATGCTTCTTTCGCCTTTTTAAATCTATAGGCGTATGAGAATAACTCGTCTGAATCCTTATAAAGAATCCGAAAAGCCTCGTTTATTGCCAGCGCTGCTAAATTACAGTCTTCACCATATATGTGATTCAGGTGGTATGTTTTCATTTCCTTTGTTTGCCGGTAATTTTCAATAGCAACATCGTTTCCTGCCATCCATAAAAACAATCTTACATCACGTTTGGTTTTTATATCTATCCACATTTTTCCATTCAAGATTAGCTATCCTTTTACATTCAACTTTAAATGATCTTAAAAGGATACTTCACAGTGAAAATCATAGCAATGTTCATAGTTGAAAACACAGTGTAAAACATAGGTGTAAAACCTCATGTAGAGCTTGTTACAAGGCATTTTTCACATGAAAAATGACACTTTCATTGACGTGAAATCATAAGCAAAAACCACACGCTATGCAAACCCGCCAGCAGAGGAATCCCGGAGGTTGTCAGGGCATGCTTTATATAAAGACTTAAAGCCTTAACAAAGCACTGAGTGGATGGATAGTAAAGGCGTACATATACGACCTATGACATGAAAGGATGCCGCCCGGTGTCCTCCTGTTACATTCCCGGAGTCCTCTCATGAACACCATTGATATTCATAACGATAAGTTCGTCAGCATGCAGTTCATTACTGAACTGACTGGGTTATCTGATAAATGGTTTTATAAGCTTGCACAGGAAGGTAAGTTTCCAAAACCTGTAAAGTTTGGCCGCAGTTCCCGCTGGATTGAACGTGAAGTAAAAGAATGGTTAGAAGCTCGCATTAATGACTCGAGAGCATAAAGACAATTAAAGATAGTGATAAAAAGGTCACTAACTTTACACCATGTTTTTATACTTCAGCTCCTTGTTGTACATGGGTTTCATGTGATTTATAAAGACGGTTTATTTATTATTTTATTTAATGCTTTATCAATTATTCTTTAATGCACTCAATCACCATTCAATATCACTTCATATAAACACGTTATATCACACTCATTATAGCGTCACACACTTACACTTTGTTATCACAAAGACAATATCTCTGATGCCACTATTCATACTGAATATAAGACAAATACACTCATCCAATAACAACACGAATACATTGCCAGTCAGCCATTACTGATTGGCTTCAGGGAAACACATTATGGACTTACCCGAATCACTCCTGTTATCTCATGCTGAATATCATATTGAGAATAATATTCCCCACATCATCATCTCTGATGACAATGAGTTCCGATTCAAATTAGAGCAGTTGGATATCTGCCTTAAAACTGTCAGCAGAGGACGTAAGTTACCTTTCACTATTCTGTATAACCGATCAGGATACAAAGAGAGTGCAGAGTCAGCCATCATTCTTGATGCTATCCGTCATCTCAATATGTTGCCGCAAGATGCGATGAAAGTACGAATAGCTAATCCACATATAGCTACATTTCAGCGTTTATTTACTCGCGCTGATTTATATGCGCGTGTCCATAACGGGAAAATAGTAGGGGCAGATACCGTTACCACAGCAGAAGTGCTGAATAAGCTGGTGCAGGATTACCGATTTACTGTGAGTCAGGCCGGATTTAAACAAGCATGCAGAAAGTACCAGCGAGCTTCGGTTAAAAACCTGAAGGGAGTGATGAATTACATCAGGCATCTGCAGGAGCGTCATTCCCGATTGCTGGTGTTGCGGGTTGATTTATCATGGGCAAATGAACATAAAGCTGACATCACTGCTGATGACGCCCGTAAGCACCGTCAGCAGTTGTTTCGCAATATGCAAAAGAATCCATTATTTCGCCATGTTCTCGGGACAGTGTGGAAACTGGAATACGGCCCACAACGTAAGTTTCATTACCACATGCTGTTTATCTTAAATGGCAATAAGGCACAGCAGGATGGCGTGATCGCTCATGCTTTCGGGAAATACTGGAAAGACACCATCACTAGAGGTAAAGGCATCTTCTACAACTGCAACGCTTACAAAGAGAGTTATGAGGACTGCTGCCTCGGCAAACTGGTGCGTGGTGACAACAGTAAGGATAAAGGGTTACTTCAGGCGTTGAGCTACATCACCAAAGTCGATGCCTGTGCCCGACTGTTTCTTCCTGGAAATGCCAGAACCTTTGGTCGTGGGGAAGTACGCTCACTGCAGAAAAGGAAGAGAATAAAAAGAGGCCGGTAAATCTAACCCGTTGTAAAAGGCGTAACGCTTCCTTCCCCCTACTATCCACAAAGCCAGCTAACCATGCTGGCTTTTTTCATTTGTTCCGGAGTTCATGATGAATTACTTCGTCTTAGCAATGCACGCCGTCACCGTAGATGGTGAATGGGTTACACCAGAATCTGTTCAACAGGTTGATTTTGATTCATTGCATTGTATTTACTGCAAACTGCAGATCGGTGTTCAGTTTGATCCTCTGACATCTACAAGAACGTTTGTTCACCTACCGGGGCATATCAACAATGTCGCTCGGCTTAAAACATGTCGATTTAACAAGCTCCAAACAGTACCAGAACAAACCTCGCCAAAAACTATCCCACCTTGAGAAATGCGCCTTCGACCTACTAACACGACGATACGGCAATGGCGATGCTGCTGGTGCCATGTCTACTGGCATGGGGAGAAGAGATGTCCTCAATGTGCTGACTGGATTTATGCAACTGATGCGTAAGAGGCTGTATCGACTGCTTTGTGCCAGATATACGCTCTGAATGTGATCAGAATAAAAAACTAAAAATTGTCAATCGCGACAAATTAATGACTACAAGGTGAAATTTCATAAATAAATCATTGATATTAAATAAAATGATTGAGTGTATTTTTTAAAAGAGAGCCAAGCATGTTATGTTTGTAATTATTAATAGCGCAGTGTGACAAGGAAACTATGACACTCATCTCTCTTTTGAAGCGCGAAGGTCCCTGCCTGAGTTCAACGCTGGCGGATCTGCTGATTCAAAGCAAAAACATCTCTGCTGAAAATGCGAGGAAGGTTATCTCACGGGCTGTCTTAGCCGGTGAGATAAACAGCATTAAAAACGTATTCCCAAAGAGGGAGCAGTTTGTATATATCAGGGACTCCTATGGTAGCGATGAGTTCTGGCAGGTACTGACCGATAAGCTGATAGAGAGTGGTTCAGCATTGGGCCTTGCATTGAGCGCCCTTCTGGCCAGAGGCGGGATCATTCCTAAACGTGATTTTGGTGCTGCAAGTGGTTCACCTGTAGCCATGAAGAAAAAAATTTCGTTCACTGTAGTATGGCAAAGGCTGGTGAAAATCGGTTTATGCACTGAAATTATCCTGCCTGAAATTGGAGAATGCATCGCTCTCAGAGAAAAAGATGAAAGGCGGTACGATTCCGTATCGAGACAGATACACGCGCGTCTGGTGACAGAGAGCATTTTTATCGCGACGATGGTTCAGTGGAGTCAGAACCTCAATCTGATCAGCTATAACCTGGCAAGGACGAGGCTGGATGAAGAAGGGAAGCCACCTGCTATTTCAAACTATCTGTTCGATTTAACAGGTCCCAGCTATTTGTCTCCTCTTGTTACGCCAGGAAGCGATGTAAACAAGCCGGGTTTTTTTGCGTGTGACGTTCTGCTGGGGACCAAAGTCACTCTGGCCCAGGTACAGCCCTTCATAGCTAAATGTAAATCGCTAAGGAGCATAAGAAACGTAGGTAAAAGTCTTTTTATGCTGGCCGCCAGTCAGTTCGATAAAGATGCTTTTCATGCTCTGAAGAAGGAAGGCGTTATCCCCGCTACACCAGAAAATCTGTTCGGTGAAGAGTTTGCAAAGTCACTGCGCGAGCTGAACGATTTTCTGTTCTATTACTTCACAAATGCCAGCTCTAACCTAGAAAAAATTGATTCTATTATGGTTGCGCTAACGAATGTTAAAGGTGCCGCGGCGCAGCTGCAGGGGGCGCTCTTCGAATATCTTGTTGCTGAAGTGATGAAACATGAAGGAGCCGTTGAGATAGGAAAAGTTTTCCGTTCTGCTGACGGTAAAAAAGCTGAAAGTGATGTGTTCATCGCTAAGGGGTATCAGGAGGTAAGGTTTATTGAATGCAAAGGCTACAAACCCTATTCCTTTGTCAAGCATGAAGATGTTAAACACTGGATAGGAGATCAGGTACCTGTATTTTACGATGCCGCCAAAAAAGAGAAGCCAGAAGCCGACATTCATGTCGAATTCTGGACCACGGGGAAGCTGGGCTTAGACAGCCAATTATCGCTTGAAAAATTTCGTGATAACAACTCAGTCAGGAAACGCTATAAAATACACGTGCTGGAAGCTCATGATGTAAAAAAAAGATTCCATGCGACCAGAAATAAAAACCTGATTAACGTTTATGAAAAACATTTCGCAGAACCTTTCTATAAAGAAAAAAAATTGGATGACCTCAGGGAAAGTTACCGTCTGGCAGGAGGGCCGCAATCATACTTCGAAGATGAAGAAAAATGAGATTTTATTATTAAGTTGATCTTTCTAAATTTATTAAATAATACGCATATTTCTAAAAGGAGATTTCTATGGGGTTTGTGCTCAACTGCTCAGGACGGGATAACACACTTATTGCCCGCAGTAAAGGTTTTGGTTGCACGGTTCCTGAACTAGAAATTGTACTGCTTGATATTGATCTTGAAAAGGTCTTTACAGCGGACCCGTATATTCCGAAAACAGCTAATCAGCTTCTGTTTTAATACACCATCAACAATCTTACCGAGCCTGACGAAGCGATTTCAGCATTATGGTTTCATGGCACCCGTACCGTTGCTGATAATCATTTCTTGGACGGCATTATTCCACTTAACCGATCATTCGCAGCTGTTATCAGAATGCTGGCAGATGCGGCGTCCAGTAGTCAGGTTCGGACGCGGCTCAGTGACTGGGAAAAAAGCGGAGTGCCTGACAGAATGTTCAAGGAGCGTCAAGGAAACTCTATACACTGGAGACCTTATGCATCCCTTATCAGTGAAGCTCAGCTGAATAATGAGGTTACAGGGCACCGTAACTATACGAAGATGTCCTGGCGTTAGGCTTACGGTCCATTACCAGCAGGGATTTCCTGTTTATTTAAAGCTCTTACAGGAATAAAGTTATCTCACCATATGCTCAATGATGAACATGAAGGGAAGCCCGTGATAAATCTGATAATGAAAGTGAGTGATGAAGACTGGAACGTTCCCGTGGGCCAGATTGCCAAAAGCTCGATGCCCCTGAGTCGTTATCTGGAATACACGAATGACAGACTCTCGATCATCTACAGAGAAGTGAATAAAACGGTCCTCGATAAACTTAAGCTCATACCCTGCCTGCTGATGACTGAGTTCGTGAATGAACAGAACCTTGAGGGACGGTCGCGCCTGGTATCCAATATCCGGGTGGGTATGCTTGAGAGTGTAACAGTCAACGGGAAAAATTTAGAGTATGCAGTCCGCATCGATTATGACTACGAGAAAGTGACTGTCGATAACTTCAGAGTGCTGGGCGATCGGTTCTTTTTTCACCTGTTTGAAACGTCGAGGACCCACTGGGCCATCAAGGAAGTCAGCCTTCCTGAAGTCATGAATGCTTTTGGGTTAAGACTTCCGGTCCCCCCGCTTGCCAACGTTCCGCCGCCGCCGCCGCCAGGATTGTATGAACGCGAGCAGAGCGTGACGTCGGTAGAGGCATTCCTGCAGAAAATAAATGAATTTAAGGCTCAGGAAGGGCAGGAAGTCTTTTACCGCGGACACAGCGACTATAAGTACAAGCTGGAACCTTCCCTCTTTCGTGAAGAGGAGGCCGTGCCTCTCTACAGGCATAAAGAAAAAAACATGATTAACGAGATCCTGACGGCCCATCCGGCTGAATTTTATCAGGACCATTTCATGATAGATAAGCTGGTCCGCATGCAGCACTACGGCCTGCCTACCCGCCTGCTGGACGTCACAGCCAATCCGCTGGTCGCCCTATATTTCTGCTGCGCAGACATGCTCGATAAAAACGCGGAGGAAGAGAAAACAGGGGATGTGAAAATTTTTACCGTCCAGGCGGACGACATCAAGTTTTATAACTCTGACACCGTAAGTTGCATCACTAACTTGTCCCTGCTTAGTATGGAAGATAAAAATAAAATCATTCCGGAAACTGACATTCCCATTGATCATCGAAACAAAAAATCTACGGAAATGAAGAGGCTAATTCATTTCATCCGCTCCGAAAAACCGTACTTCGAAGACGCAATACGTCCGGGCGACTTGAGCCGTATCCTTTTTGTGCGCGGGAGAATTGCCAACCAGAGGATTTCATCCCAGTCCGGTGCATTTCTGCTTTTCGGGCATGAGGCTGTCCTGCCGGATACCGGCCACAGCGGTCTTAAGGTAGACCGAATCTATATCAGCAACAAGAAAGCGATCCTGCAGGAACTTAGCAGGCTTAATATCAAACCCAGTACCATCTACCCCGGTATTGAAGAGACGGCGAGAGAAATTGCCCGCAGAACGAAGGGTGAAGAGATCCTTAACCGGCTAAAATGAAAAAAGCCGCTTGTGCTGCTCAGGTGAGATAACCAAGACGCGGTGATTGCGGTTTGTCGCCAGGCATTGCAGCACAGGGAAGTGAAGTTGTGCTGACAGGTGATGATTCGCTTGATGACGATCAGAAGCAGTTTTCAGTTATGGCTGGTTTAGTGTAAGAGTACCTACAACAGGAATGCTGCGTAGCGTCTGGGAAGATAGGGCTCGTTGGAAATAAAATTCCTCAGACCGAAGCACACTAAAGTGCTTCGGTCCTATGGTGGCAACTTAACAAAATCATTAACTTTCTATGTCAACTTGAGATACACTGAACTTAAACACAGGGTTCTGAGTTCCGATTAGGATTTATTATGTCCGAAGATACAAAGAAAAAAGGAGTTTATGACAGTTTTTTCCGACCTGTATTGAAGTTGTTTCTTCAATTATGCTTATTTGTTTTGCTTATCGGGTTTGTTTCTTTCCTGTTTTTTTATTTCTTTAAAAGTCCGATAAAAGAATTTGTTAATACCTTTGGTTGGTATGTTTCAGCTAATTCCGTTTCGGATATGACTGCTAAGGAAACTAAGGCGCTAGCTCATTTGATGAGTAAAGGTTATATATTAAGTACCAATGATTTGCTTTCTCAAATTGGTAGTTTTTATTCATATACAATAACGATATTGATATTTTTTTGCACGTTCTCTGCATTTTTTGCTGTATTGGTAATAAAAATCAATGCGGATGACAAATTTGATATCACTATAGCTGAAAAAGTTAGATACTTTTTTGCAAATGATAAAGGTTTTGACAGCGATGTAAAATCTAAAGTTTCTGATATCTTTGCAGAAGAAGGCGAACAATTATCTGGGATAACTAAAAATGAAGATAATGATATTGTTATCCAGCTCAGGCATGAAATTAAATTACTTAAGATGGATTTTTATAAGCTAAAAAATAAGTTGGCTCCTGATGATGAGTCAGAGGTTAATACCGATGACTATTTTAAGAATATGATAGATTCTTTGCAAGAAAAAGGGCAGATAGTAACTGGTGAGAAAGAGGATGTTAACCATGGCAATCCTTAAAAGAAAAGTAAGCAGTACCTCTGCCTTTTTGCCTGTGGATATGATGGATTTAAATAATCCACAAGACGTACTTGATTATGCCATTACACTTAATGTTAAACCAACCCCATTTGATCTAGATGATTTTATAAATAAAATTGGAATTGAGTTAAGACGTGTTGTGATGGCTGATGATATTTCTGGTCAACTTCAAAAGAATGACAATGGCAAATGGGTTATATCAGTTAATTCTTTACATCATCAAAAAAGGCAACGTTTTACTTTGGCTCATGAGCTTGGCCATTATTTTTTACATAGAAATAGAGCCATAGAGTTTATTGATAAGGCTTTATATCGTAGTTCGCAGATGGACTCAATGGAATACGAAGCTAACAATTTTGCTGGAGCTTTGCTAATGCCTAAAAAGATACTCATTGAGTTTATTAAAATGAAAGGGGCTAATGCCGAAATAATTTCTGATTACTTTGATGTCTCTGTCCTTGCTGCAAAAATAAGAGTAGAGACTTTACAGAGGAAGTTATATGAATATTAAATATTACCCTATTATAAAAACCACTATTGCTGAAATTAGAGCTTTAAAGAACCTTGATCAAAATACTTGGCAGAGTATGACACCAATCATTGAGCTTACAAAGTCGAGGAAAGGCAAAAACAATCAGGATGCTAGCGTCTACAAGAAAATAGACGAGTTGTGTCAAGTAATTAAATCGGAACAATTGATTCTTGATCTAACGACAATTGACTCTCTTTCTAATGAACAAATTGAAAGTTTTTATGATGATAGTAATTACTTTGAAAACTGGTGCTCTTTTATAGAGTATGTAAAAGGCAAAATACCGGGTGTTTTGCCTGTACTGCTTGCTTATCCTGACTCCAATATTAATGAATTGATTGTTCAGGCTGAAAATTTGTGTAAGCATACTCGCCATGTAGTTATCCGTATACCAATCTTCGAACAAGGATTAAGCTCTTTATTTAATACGTTATTGCAATTGGTTCAGCAGAAACCATATCTCATTCACAGTATCATCTTTGATGCATCATATATTAAGGAAAAAATCGAACAAAAACCATTCGAATATATTGTTGCGTTTATTTCTTATTTTTTCCAAAAAATAAATGGATTCTATACCGGGAAATATATATTTTGCTCTGAGCATTATCCCGGAAATATTACTGAATACTTAGATAAAACTCAAAATCAATATGAAAATAAAGTTTACTATGGTAATCTTTCATTATATGAAAATATTAATTTGGAACTGGCTAAAATAGCTATGCCAAATGTTTTATATGGCGATTATGCATGCATTCACCCATTTAGGAATGATGTTAAAGCTTATAACTGGATTCCTAGAATAGATTTTCCAACAAGAGATTCTATCTTTTTTTCAAAAGTTCGTCGTGATGTTGGTGGATATGATCAATGTGCGAGGAATATTGTCACATTGAATGCTTTTCAAAATGACACCTTAGTTTGCTGGGGAAAAAATGAGATCACACAAGCCAGTTTAACAAAAGCAGGTGGACTCAATCCGTCATATTGGATTTCTGTTCGTTCTAATATTCATATTTCTAGGATGGCAAAGCTTGTAAAAAATAATTAAAATGCACCTAGATTCATTGATTTCAGACTCAGGAGAGTGATATCTTCGCTGGTTATTACATCTCCTTTTTCTGAAAGAAACGCATTATATACTCGCGATACCTTTTCGTGAATAGATAAGTGATAAATTCTATAAATTTCCTCCTTACTAAAATTATTTATTATAGACATGATTAAATCAGATTTATTCTGATATTTTAAATTGCTTAACTTTTCTAAAGATATTTTATCGCACATATCTAGAATGGGCATCAATGCTAGAGATTTTATTATTTTAGCTTTTCTCTTAATTGTTAATGTACCATCAGAGATGAGTATAATTCCGAATCGTCCTTTCATCTGTCTAATTTTCTGATAATGTTTCTTACCACATGCAACGTAAATTTGATTGAAACATTTATAATACGAATTCAGTTGATCCTCTAATCTATCAAGATTATCTAAATCACTTTTTATTTCGACTCCTATAATTGAATCGCAGGTTGAAACAAGTAGATCGCATCTACGTCTATTGAAGTCAAACGGAAATTCAAAATTTAGGGCTGCAGATTTATTTTCCCCAAAATAAGCAGTTAAAGGTATTTTAAAATCAAGTTCATTCATATATGCCCACCTCCCTAGCAAGTCTATCATGTATAAAAACACAGGTAAATGATTTTGGTCTTTCTATTGATAATCAATTGGTTACCAGAATGATACTTTTGACTTTGAATTTTAAAATGAAATAATGAGCAATTTTAGGCCAACTATCTTATAAAAAAACCTTCCTTGGTTACTTGTTACATGTTGTTTTTTAAAAGAAATCCTTACTGGAATTAATTTATATCATGCAGTCTTGTAATTACCCGCTGCATGTATTTCGTTACTAATCTTGGCTAGCTCATAGATATAATCACCATACCATTGCATCATCTCTCTCCGCCCCTCCAGATACTGCGCATGGTTATATGTCCCACGTATCGCGTTCTTATCCACATGCGCAAGCTGTGTTTCAATCCATGCTGAGTTAAAGCCTTCTTCGTGTAGGACGGTACTCATTGTGTGACGGAAACCGTGCCCCGTCAGCCTTCCTTTATATCCCAACAACTCAATCACCTGATTAACGCTTTCCTTTGAGATCGGCTTCGTACGATCATTGCGTCCGACGAATACCAGCGGGTATAGCCCCGTAATAGGCTTCAGTGACCTAAAGAGTTCAACAACCTGATTCGACATCGGAACGATATGAGGTCGTTTCATCTTCATCACTTCAGAAGGAATTTCCCAGAGTCGCTTTTCAAAATTGATATCCTCCCAACGGGCAAAACGTAATTCCTGAGTTCGTACCCCTGTAAGCATGATGATTTGAGTTGCAGTCTTGGTAATAACACTCCCGGTATAGCCTGCAAGATCTCTAAGAAAGTGAGGGAGCTCTTCGGCAGTCAGGAAAGGAAAATGTGTTTTCTTCGGTGTTGCGAGGGCTGTAGCGAGATCGGGTGCAGGATTGTATTCAGCGCGTCCGGTCACGATTGCATGACGGAATACTTCACCGCAGCGCTGTCTGACTTTGCGCATCTTTTCTAATGCACCACGCTTTTCCATACGACGAAGGGTTTCCAGCAATTCCATGGGCTTAATTTCAGCTATGGGACGCTTACCGATGTAGGGGAAAATATCCTTTTCAAAGGTATCAATAATTTCATCACGATAGCGCAATGACCAACGATCCGCTCTCAGCTGGTGCCATTCACGGGCAATAGCCTCGAAGGTATTTTCGTAGTTTAGTTTTTGAGCGATTTTTTCTGCTTTCTTTGCTTCTCCGGGATCGCTTCCAGCAGATAGTAACTTTTTCGCAGCTTCACGCTTTTCACGGGCTTGAGCGAGAGAAACCTCAGGATAAACGCCGAAAGCAAGGCGCTTTTCTTTACCCGCATAACGATACTTTAAACGCCAATAGCGTGAGCCGTTGGTGGTTACTTCAAGATAAAGGCCTCCACCATCAGATAGCTTGTACGGCTTCTCTTTGGGCTTGGCTGTGTCGATTTGTCTGACTGTTAGCTTCATTGGGGGCATCTCAAAATGGGGCTATAAATCATGCCCCCCATTATGCCCCCAGAATGCACTTGATTCTGGTAGAGACAGTTGACCTCGGGAGAACATAATTAGCAGTAATTGCGGGTATTATAGGGGATTTACTTGAGACAGTGGAGTTCAGGAGAGGCAAATTGGCGGAAGATCACAGGAGTCGAACCTGCCCGGGACCGCTGGCGGCCCCAACTGGATTTGAAGTCCAGCCGCCTCACCGGAGACGACGATCTTCCGCGCCTCGATTGCTACATGGAGGCGGGGCGCATTATAGCTACTTCCTTGAGTTTCTACATCCCCCAGATCAGTTTTTTCCGCCTAATACACGCAGCGTATTATCACGAAAGCATTATAGTTCATATAAAACCCATATTTTACAATGATATATGAGCGGAATTAACGCTACCACGATCACATAAAACAAGAATCATAAATTAATAACCAGATATCGGAATATTCGCTCTCACAGGGATGGTTTACAAAATGCGTTATCGGTCTCAGCACCCCTATAGCATCAAGGAAAAGCAGATGAAGAGTGAAGTGTTGTCCGTTAAAGAGAAAATTGGTTATGGCATGGGAGACGCCGCCAGCCACATTATTTTCGATAACGTAATGTTATATATGATGTTCTTTTATACCGATATTTTTGGCATTCCTGCCGGTTTTGTCGGAACCATGTTTTTGGTCGCTCGTGCACTGGATGCGATTTCCGATCCTTGCATGGGGTTGTTGGCCGATCGAACGCGCTCTCGCTGGGGTAAATTTCGTCCGTGGGTACTGTTTGGCGCACTGCCATTCGGGATCGTCTGTGTACTGGCCTATAGCACGCCAGATCTCAGTATGAACGGCAAAATGATCTATGCAGCAATTACTTACACCCTACTTACCTTACTTTATACCGTCGTCAATATCCCTTACTGCGCATTGGGTGGTGTAATCACCAATGACCCGACTCAGCGTATCTCGCTGCAATCCTGGCGTTTTGTGCTGGCGACCGCGGGAGGCATGCTTTCTACTGTTCTGATGATGCCACTGGTTAATTTAATTGGCGGTGATAATAAACCACTCGGTTTCCAGGGCGGTATCGCGGTCCTTTCCGTGGTGGCATTCATGATGCTGGCATTTTGTTTCTTCACCACTAAAGAACGCGTTGAAGCACCACCTACAACAACGTCTATGCGGGAAGATTTACGTGATATCTGGCAAAACGACCAGTGGCGGATTGTCGGTTTACTAACCATTTTCAATATCCTGGCGGTGTGCGTACGCGGTGGGGCGATGATGTATTACGTCACATGGATTTTGGGCACGCCGGAAGTGTTTGTCGCTTTTCTCACCACTTATTGCGTGGGTAACCTGATTGGTTCCGCACTGGCAAAACCTCTGACCGACTGGAAATGTAAAGTCACTATCTTCTGGTGGACGAACGCCCTGCTGGCAGTGATTAGCCTCGCGATGTTCTTTGTTCCCATGCAGGCCAGCATCACTATGTTTGTCTTCATCTTCGTGATTGGTGTGTTGCATCAACTGGTGACACCTATCCAGTGGGTAATGATGTCCGATACCGTCGACTACGGCGAGTGGTGCAATGGTAAACGCCTGACCGGGATCAGTTTTGCTGGCACGCTGTTTGTGCTCAAACTGGGGTTGGCCTTCGGCGGCGCTCTTATCGGCTGGATGCTGGCTTATGGCGGATATGATGCGGCAGAAAAAGCGCAGAACAGCGCCACGATTAGCATCATTATTGCGCTATTCACGATTGTTCCGGCGATCTGTTATTTGCTGAGCGCGATTATCGCTAAACGCTACTACTCACTCACGACGCACAATCTGAAAACCGTTATGGAACAGCTGGCTCAGGGTAAACGCCGTTGCCAGCAACAATTCACCTCTCAAGACGTGCAGAACTAAGGAACGGCAATGAAAATTAGCGATGGAAACTGGTTGATTCAACCTGGCCTCAATTTGATTCACCCGCTTCAGGTGTTCGAGGTTGAACAGCAGGATAATGAAATGGTGGTCTATGCTGCCCCCCGTGATGTGCGTGAACGTACCTGGCAGCTTGATACGCCTTTATTTACGTTGCGCTTTTTCTCCCCACAGGAAGGTATTGTCGGTGTGCGGATTGAGCATTTTCAGGGGGCGCTGAATAACGGTCCTCATTATCCGCTCAATATTTTGCAGGACGTGAAGGTCACAATCGAAAACACAGAACGTTATGCTGAGTTTAAAAGTGGCAACTTAAGCGCGCGTGTCAGCAAAGGTGAGTTCTGGTCACTGGATTTTCTGCGCAACGGCGAACGTATTACCGGTAGTCAGGTGAAAAATAATGGCTACGTGCAGGACACGAATAATCAACGCAATTATATGTTTGAGCGGCTTGATCTTGGCGTTGGCGAAACAGTTTACGGTCTGGGAGAGCGCTTTACTGCCCTGGTGCGCAATGGCCAGACGGTAGAGACCTGGAACCGGGACGGCGGCACAAGTACTGAACAGGCGTATAAAAATATCCCGTTCTACATGACTAACCGTGGTTATGGGGTACTGGTCAATCATCCCCAGTGTGTCTCTTTTGAAGTGGGATCGGAGAAAGTCTCCAAAGTGCAGTTCAGCGTTGAGAGTGAATATCTCGAATACTTTGTTATCGACGGCCCGACGCCGAAAGCGGTACTTGATCGTTATACCCGCTTTACTGGTCGTCCGGCGCTGCCGCCCGCGTGGTCCTTCGGCCTGTGGCTAACCACTTCATTTACCACCAACTACGACGAAGCGACGGTAAACAGCTTTATCGATGGTATGGCGGAACGCAATCTGCCGCTGCATGTTTTCCACTTTGACTGTTTCTGGATGAAAGCCTTCCAGTGGTGCGATTTTGAGTGGGACCCGCTGACTTTCCCTGACCCGGAAGGGATGATCCGCCGCCTGAAAGCGAAAGGACTGAAAATCTGCGTCTGGATTAACCCCTATATCGGTCAAAAATCCCCCGTCTTTAAAGAGTTACAAGAGAAAGGCTATTTACTCAAACGCCCGGACGGTTCGCTATGGCAGTGGGATAAATGGCAGCCAGGTCTGGCGATTTATGACTTTACCAATCCGGATGCCTGCAAATGGTACGCCGACAAACTGAAAGGTCTGGTCGCGATGGGCGTTGATTGCTTTAAGACCGACTTTGGCGAACGTATCCCAACTGATGTTCAGTGGTTTGACGGTTCCGATCCGCAGAAAATGCATAACCATTATGCGTACATCTACAACGAACTGGTGTGGAACGTGCTCAAGGACACCGTTGGTGAGGAAGAAGCTGTCTTGTTTGCCCGCTCGGCCTCCGTCGGTGCGCAGAAATTCCCGGTACACTGGGGTGGCGATTGTTACGCTAACTACGAATCAATGGCGGAAAGCCTGCGCGGTGGTTTGTCTATTGGCCTTTCAGGTTTTGGCTTCTGGAGCCACGATATCGGCGGCTTTGAAAATACCGCTCCGGCGCACGTTTACAAACGCTGGTGCGCGTTTGGTTTGCTCTCCAGCCATAGCCGTTTACACGGTAGCAAATCTTATCGTGTGCCGTGGGCCTACGATGATGAGTCCTGTGATGTGGTGCGCTTCTTCACGCAACTGAAATGCCGCATGATGCCGTATCTGTATCGTGAAGCTGCGCGTGCGAACGCGCGGGGTACGCCGATGATGCGGGCCATGATGATGGAGTTCCCGGACGATCCGGCTTGTGATTACCTTGACCATCAATACATGTTAGGCGACAACGTGATGGTTGCGCCGGTGTTCACTGAAGCGGGCGATGTGCAGTTCTACCTGCCGGAAGGTCGCTGGACACACCTGTGGCACAACGATGAACTCGACGGTAGTCGCTGGCATAAACAGCAGCACGGCTTCCTGAGTCTGCCCGTTTATGTGCGTGATAACACTCTACTGGCGCTGGGCAACAACGATCAACGTCCCGATTACGTGTGGCACGAAGGCACGGCATTCCACCTCTTTAATCTGCAAGACGGGCATGAAGCCGTCTGTGAAGTGCCCGCTGCTGACGGATCGGTGATCTTTACTTTAAAAGCAGCACGTACTGGCAACACGATTACTGTGACTGGTGCGGGCGAGGCGAAGAACTGGACACTGTGCCTGCGCAATGTTGTGAAAGTAAATGGTCTGCAAGACGGTTCGCAGGCTGAAAGTGAGCAGGGGCTGGTGGTGAAGCCTCAAGGGAATGCGCTGACAATTACGTTGTAATCTATTGATGGAATGCCGGGTACGTCTGAGTCGTACCCGGCGAGATTGATGTTTACCGCACCGGCTCCGTCGATGTAACTTCACCGCTGGAAACGATGCCAGCATTCATGGTTTGAGTCACTTGCTGCTTTGCGGCGTTCACGGCATGCAATTGCCCGCTAACCGTAGGTTTCAACGGGACATTGGCCTGAATATCGTCACTGGCGGTAAGCTGAATATTGCCGTCGCCAGTCAACGGTAATTCAGGCCATCCCCACTGTTGCAAAATATTCACCGGCACACCGCGTCCATTCAGGCTGATATGTGTCTGACGTTGTGGCGTTTGTGAAACACTGGCGGTGGCTTCCAGAATGCCTTTTTCAGTAAATGCACTCAGTTCGCTGATATTCACCGTGCTGCTGTTGGCGGTCAGCGCCAGCGACGGGCGACGAACATCAACACGATTGAATGTCGCGGCGGCGGCATTCAGATTCGCCGAGCCACTCCAGACGCCCCATTTATGATCGGTAACCAGCGTCAGGTTGGCACCGTAACCATCGAGCGCGGTGAGCTGCCACGGGAAGTCAGGGTCGATATCAATGATCAGATTGCGGCTGGCGCTAAATCTCTTCAGTTGCAGGCTGTTTAACCAACCGGGTGTCGTTTCCATCCACAACTGTTGCCAGTTTTTCGGCAAGGTATATTCCAGCCCGGCAATTGCCGCATCATCAAGGATCAACGTTTTCCCGTCACGCAGCCAGTTCCCTGACGTTCTGACCATACCCCCTTCCCAGCGGCTGGTGAACTGGCGCAGCGCTACGCCCTGCGGGGAAAATTCCGTGTTTATAATCGGGTCAAATAAATGCAGCGAACCATAAATGAACTCGCTAGCGTTCATCGACAGTTTGCCTTCCTGTGTCTGCCAGTCATCTTTACTGAAGGTCATGTTGCGCAAGCTGAGATCGAGGTCGGTCACCGCCCAGTCCGGACCTTGCAAACGAGCATCGATCACTTCCAGGCGACCAATCTGCAACGACGGGACAGAGCGTAATGGCGCAAAGAAGTCGGTTAGCGATTTTTCGCTTTGTAGACGTATATCCGCCATGCGCAGGTTTTCCACTTGCCAGCTGCCGTCGGCGTTACGCTGCGCGTTTCCGGTTAATGTCCCGCGGGCGATGTCGGCACCCAGGTTAGTCAGCGTAACGCGATCGTTATCAATACTGCCTTCAATCAGTACATTGGTGGCAGGAACATCATTGAGCGAAAGCGATCCGGCACTAAACTGAATCTGCGCCTTCGTACCCAGCACTTTACCGGCTTTTGGTGACCACGGAACTACGCCGCCATTTACCCGCTGCGCGCTCAGTTTCCATTCGCTATTCGGGCTATTAAACGCCATATCACGCAGTTGCAGACGATCGGCTTTGAACGGTAGCGGCGCGGTCTGGTCGGTGAGATTCAGCGTCCCGTTTTCCAGCAGGATGGTATCGACATGGCGTGGTTCGGTCAGTTGCCGACTGCTTAGCGCAATGTCGACACTTTTGGCCACCAGGGTCGCGGGCTGGCCATCACGACCAAACGTGACGTTCTCCAGCACGATATGAGATGGCGCGGAAAAACGGTGATCCATCGCCCCGAAGGCCAGATGATAGTCGCTATTCTCGGAAACCCATGCGCTGATATGTTCTGCTCCCCAGCGGGTTTGCAGAAGAAAATAGAGGCCAGCGATCGCCACTAACAGAGCGATGAGAATGTAGAGAAGCAGCTTCCCAATAAATTTCATGGTCTTCCATCCCGTGAAATGCACATAAGGGAGTTATGCACGATTTACGCGCAATCCTCAAGGCGGGAATGGTTAAAGAGGTGAGACTGCGGCGGTAATTATCTTACCGCCGCCAGTGAATTACTGTTTTTCTGGTGGGAAAATCAGATTCAGCACGATGGCAGTAATACCGCCCGCGGCGATCCCGGAGGAGAGCAGGTTTTTCAGCCATTCAGGGGCAAACTGCAAAATCAGCGGCTGCTGAGACACGCCCAGACCAACCGCCAGCGACAGCGCGATAATCAGAATCGCCCGACGGTTCAGCGGCTCACGAGAAACGATACGCACACCGGAGGCGGCGATGGTGCCAAACATTACAAGCGTTGCGCCGCCCAGAACCGGTTCTGGAATGTGTTGTACAAAACCGCTCACTGCCGGGAACAGACCCAGCACGATCAACATCAGCGCGACGACAAAACCGACATAGCGGCTGGCAACACCAGTCAACTGGATCACTCCGTTGTTTTGCCCGAAGCAGGAGTTCGGGAAGGTGTTAAACACCGCCGAAACAAACGAGTTCAGGCCGTTTGCCAGCACGCCGCCTTTCAGGCGTTTCATGTACAGCGGACCGGACACTGGCTGTTCGGAAACGTCAGAGGTCGCCGTGATATCGCCAATGGTTTCCAGCGAAGTGATCATAAAGACCAGCATCAGCGGCAGCAGCAGACTCCATTCAATGCCAAGACCGTAATAGAGCGGCGTTGGCACCATAATCAGTTCTTGCGTCATAGGTTCGTTGCTTTCTGGCAACATGCCCATAAACCACGCCAGCGCATATCCGGCCGCCATCGCAATTACCAGTGAGGCCACGCGTAAGTAAGGGTTACGTTGACGGTTAAGCAGGATAATTAAGGCTAAGACCACGCCTGCCAGCAGCAGATTTTTCGGTGCGCCGAAGGTGTTATCGCTCATGGCTGCGTAACCGCCGCCAATGGACGTTAACCCAACCTGAATTAGCGACAGGCCGATAATCATCACCACAACGCCAGAAACCAGCGGCGTAATAATGCGGCGCGCCAGATGCAGAACGCGGGAGATCACCATCTCGGTGCAACTTGCCAGCATCAACGTGCCGAACAAAGCCGCCATCATGGTAGGAACATCAGCACCACCGGTTTTCAGCGCGGTACCGCCCATAATCAGCGGGGCAACAAAGTTGAAGCTGGTGCCCTGAATAGACAACAGCCCGGAGCCAACCGGACCCCAGGCCTTAATTTGAATAATCGATGCCACACCGGAGGCAAACAGCGACATACTAATAATGTGTTGCGTGTCTTGTGCCGGTAAACCCAGCGCCTGGCAGATTAATAGCGCTGGCGTGATCACCGCAACGAACATCGCCAGCAGATGCTGACAGGCGGCAAACAGGGTTTGAGGAAGCGGCGGACGATCTTCAAGACGGTAAATCAGTTCGCTGTTTTGAGTCTGCGCAACCGGTTGCGCATTTTCTGACTCGAGGGTGGAAACAGACATCGAAAACAATCCCGTGGTAGCAAAGCGGGCATTTTAGCTGACCGAAAGAGAAAAGCAAACGTTTGCCACATCCTCATCTAAATATTTAAATGAGATAAATGCACTTTTTTATATAACTTTTGGTATTTTTCTGCTTAAAATCCATGCCATTTGTTCATTAACAGCTGAGAATTTGACCCAGGAAAGCATAACTCGATACCCGTCATAGTTCATGAAGTTGCCACTGCGCGATGAAGTATGACGAGTATGAAAGAGTGATGCGGATACAAAGGAGTAACTATGTTTCATCTCGATACTTTAGCAACGCTTGTTGCCGCAACGCTGACGTTGCTGCTCGGGCGTAAGTTGGTCCATTCCGTCTCCTTTTTGAAGAAATACACCATACCGGAACCTGTTGCGGGTGGTTTGTTGGTGGCGCTGGCGCTACTAGTACTGAAAAAAAGCATGGGCTGGGAAGTCAACTTTGATATGTCCCTGCGCGATCCGTTAATGCTGGCTTTCTTCGCCACCATTGGCCTGAACGCCAACATTGCCAGTTTGCGTGCCGGTGGGCGTGTGGTTGGCATCTTCTTGATTGTGGTTGTTGGTCTGTTGGTGATGCAAAATGCCATTGGCATTGGTATGGCTAGCTTGTTAGGGCTTGATCCGCTGATGGGGCTGTTGGCCGGTTCTATTACGCTTTCCGGCGGTCACGGTACGGGCGCTGCGTGGAGTAAATTGTTCATTGAACGTTATGGCTTCACCAATGCGACGGAAGTGGCGATGGCCTGTGCAACGTTCGGTCTGGTGCTGGGCGGCTTGATTGGCGGTCCGGTGGCGCGCTATCTGGTGAAACACTCCACCACGCCGAACGGTATTCCGGATGACCAGGAAGTCCCGACGGCGTTTGAAAAGCCGGATGTGGGACGCATGATCACCTCGTTGGTGCTGATTGAAACTATCGCGCTGATTGCTATCTGCCTGACGGTGGGGAAAATTGTTGCGCAACTTTTGGCTGGCACTGCTTTTGAACTGCCGACCTTCGTCTGTGTACTGTTTGTTGGCGTGATTCTGAGCAACGGTCTGTCAATAATGGGCTTTTACCGCGTCTTTGAGCGTGCGGTATCCGTGCTGGGTAACGTAAGCTTGTCGTTGTTCCTGGCGATGGCGTTGATGGGGCTGAAACTGTGGGAGCTGGCTTCGCTGGCGCTGCCGATGCTGGCGATTCTGGTGGTACAGACCATCTTCATGGCGTTGTATGCCATCTTCGTTACCTGGCGCATGATGGGCAAAAACTACGATGCGGCAGTGCTGGCTGCGGGTCACTGTGGTTTTGGCCTCGGTGCAACGCCAACGGCAATCGCCAACATGCAGGCGATCACTGAACGCTTTGGCCCGTCGCACATGGCGTTTTTGGTGGTGCCGATGGTCGGTGCGTTCTTTATCGATATCGTCAATGCGCTGGTAATTAAGTTGTATTTGATGTTGCCGATTTTTGCCGGTTAACCGATGAAGCGGCGGTAGAAGTGCCGCCGCAACAAAGACAAATGCCTGATACGCTTCGCTTATCAAGCCTGCGTATTGATTCATAATTTATTGAATTTGTAGGGTGATGAATCGCATCCGGCAGGAAGGTAGGGTAACCTGAAATGGCGGTCTTCTCACTGCCGCCTTTTACGCATTCGAGTAACGTTCCGTCTCCGGCATCCAGCGTTCTATCAGGGCTTTTGCCTGTTGTGGGTAACGTTCGTGAATATGGCGTGCCAGGCGCTGAACTTCCGGGATCATCGCCTGATCGCGCAGTAAATCCGCCACTTTAAATTCAGCATTACCCGTCTGACGCGTGCCTAACAATTCGCCAGGGCCGCGAATCTCCAGATCTTTTTGCGCAATCACAAAACCGTCGTTACTGTCGCGCAGCACTTGCAGGCGAATTTGCGCCGTTTTAGAAAGCGGCGTTTTGTAGAGCAGCACGCAGTGAGAAGCCACCGCGCCACGACCTACGCGCCCGCGCAGCTGGTGTAACTGCGCCAGACCCAGACGCTCCGGGTTTTCGATAATCATCAGACTGGCGTTAGGCACATCAACGCCGACTTCAATAACGGTTGTGGCAACCAGCAGGTGTAGCTCACCTTGTTTAAACGACGCCATCACCGCCTGTTTCTCGGCAGGTTTCATCCGCCCGTGTACCAGGCCAACGTTCAACTCTGGTAGCGCCAGTTTCAACTCTTCCCAGGTAGCTTCCGCCGCCTGCGCTTCCAGCAATTCCGACTCTTCAATCAACGTACAAACCCAGTATGCCTGACGACCTTCAGTTATGCAGGCGTGGTGCACGCGGTCAATGATGTCGGTACGGCGGGTATCAGGAATAGCGACCGTAGTCACTGGCGTGCGGCCTGGCGGCAGCTCATCTATCACCGAGGTATCGAGATCGGCATACGCAGTCATTGCCAGCGTGCGGGGGATCGGCGTGGCGGTCATGATCAACTGATGCGGATGGAAGCCCTGCTGCTGGCCTTTCTCCCACAATGCCAGACGCTGATGCACGCCAAAACGATGCTGTTCGTCGATAATCACCAGCGCCAGGCCGTTAAACTGCACCTGTTCCTGGAAGATGGCGTGTGTACCGACAATCATCTGCACCTGACCGCTGGCGATGGCTTCCTGCTGTGCCAGCCGTGCTTTACCTTTCTGCTTACCGGCGAGCCAGCCCACTTCGATACCGAGCGGTGCAAACCAGTTGCGGAAGTTATTGGCGTGCTGCTCGGCGAGTAATTCGGTTGGTGCCATCAATGCTACCTGTTTGCCGTGGGCAATCGCACGCAACGCGGCGAGGGCGGCGACCAGCGTTTTACCGGAACCTACATCGCCCTGCACCAGACGCATCATCGGCACATCCAGCGCCATATCGCGCTCGATCTCCGCCACTACGCGTGCCTGTGCGCCCGTTGGCTTGAACGGTAAGGCGGCGAGGAGTTTATTTTTCAGCGTGTCATTGGCGCTCAGCGGCTGGGCATGAAAACGCTGTGCTCCGGCACGTAAGGCTAACATGCTGAGGTTGTGCGCCAGCAGTTCTTCCAGAATCAGACGACGTTGCGCCGGATGCTGCCCGGTTTCCAGATCGCTAAGCTGTAGCGTCGGTGGCGGGCGGTGCAAAGTGCGCAACGCTTCCGGTAGCGTCATCATTCCTTGTGACAGTTCCGGCGGCAGGAGTTCTTCAATGGCGCAGGTGTCGAGCAGATCCAGCGCCTGGTCGGTTAATTTACGCAGCGTGGCCTGCTTTACGCCTTCCGTTGTTGGATAAACCGGCGTGAGCGTTTCCTGTAATTCTGGCGTGCTGAGATCGCCCTGCACGCGGTATTCCGGGTGGATCATCTCCGCACCATATTTACCGCGCTTTGCTTCGCCATAAGCCAGTACACGGCGGCCCGCCGCCAGGCTATTTTTCATTGCCGCGCTGAAATTGAAAAAGCGCATGGTGAGGATGCCGGAACCGTCGCTGATCTGGCAGGTCATCATCCGCCGACCGCCGAAGGAGATATTGCAGTTCAGCACTTCGCCTTCCACCGTGGCATAAACGCCCGGCAGTAGTTCTCCGATGGGGTAGAGATGGGTGCGATCTTCGTAGCGCAGGGGAAGGTGTAAGAGTAGATCCTGCACGGTATGCAGGTTGATTTTCGCCAGTTTGTTACTAAGTGCTGCGCCAACGCCCGTTAGGGAACTGAGTGGGACAGCATCTAACAGGCGACCTTTCATGGCACTTACCCTGCAGCCTGCATAGTAGCCCACCAGTCGGCATCAGCTTCGATCTCGCCTTGCTGATTGACGTGGGGATAAGGCAGGCCTTTGCGTTTTGCGACTTTCGCCAGCACCGGATAGCCGCCTTCAAACAACAGGCGTTGTTGCTCTGCTTCCGGCAACATGCTGTTTTCACGCAGGTACATGCCTGCATTTTGCCGCTGACGCTGGGCTTCGTAAAGAATGAGGGCTGAGGCAACGGAAACATTCAGCGACTGCACCATGCCGATCATCGGAATGATGATGTCCTGATCCGCCAGGGCCAATGCTTCCTGCGTGATGCCCGTTTTCTCCTGTCCCATCAAAATGCAGGTCGGGCGAGTGTAATCAATTTCGCGGAAATCGACAGCGTTATCAGAAAGATGGGTTGCCAGAATCTGCATGCCCTGGCCTTTGAGATGAGCGACGGCATCGCCAATGGTGCGGTGTGTTTTCACCTGTACCCAGCTGTTACTACCCGCCGCTGCCGAAGCCATGGTGCGCATGCGGCTACCAGGCCAGACGGCGTGAACTTCATGTACGCCAACGGCATCTGCGGTACGAATAATCGCAGAAACGTTATGAGGTTTGTGGACCTGCTCCATGCAGACGGTCAGATCAGGCTGCCGCCTGGCGAGCATTTCGCAGATGCGTGCATAACGTGTTGGGTTCATAAAACATTAATTTCGGTTTCGGGTGACTTTAATCACGTCTGGCATCACGCGGATTTTGCGCATGATATTCGCCAGATGCACACGGTCACGAGCGGTCAGACGAATAAAGGCGCTGTAGACGCGACCATCTTTCTCTTCCGTATTCAAACTTTGAATATTCGAAGTCGTGGTGTTAATTGCCGCCGTCAGGTTTGCCAGCGCACCCTGATGATTGAACATCTCCACCTTGATTTCGGTGATGAACTCCTGCGCCGTCTCTTTATCCCATTCCACAGCCATAAACTTCTCTGGCTCTTTCTGGTAGCCACGGATATTACGGCAGGATTCATGGTGGATCACCAGACCTTTACCGGGGCTGACGTGGGCGATAATCGGGTCGCCAGGAATAGGGCGGCAGCATTTCGCAAAGGTGATCAGCACGCCATCGGCACCTTTAATGGGCAGATGTCCGTGGCTTTGGGTTGCCGGTGGAATGGAGGCGTCCCCATGTTGCAGATTTTTCGCGACCACCACGCTCATTGCGTTACCAAGTCCGATTTCTGCCAGCAGATCGTCAAGCGTTGCCAGCTTCATGCGATCCAGCTCGCGCTGAATATTTTCCTGCGGGATTTCATTCAGCTTACGGCTACCACCCAAAGCATGGTTGAGCAGACGACGGCCCAGGCTTACAGAATCATCACGCTTGAGGTTTTTCAGCAACTGACGAATTTTGGCGCGCGCTTTCGAGCTAACGACAAAGTTCAGCCAAGCGGCATTCGGGCGAGCGCCCGGAGCGGTAATGATTTCAACGGTTTGACCGCTGGTAAGCGGCTGCGACAGCGGGTAAGGCTGGCGGTCAACGCGTGCGCCCACGCAGGCATGACCGATATCGGTATGCACTGCATAAGCGAAGTCGACGGGCGTTGCACCGGCAGGCAGCTCGACAATGCGCCCTTCCGGTGTGAAAACGTAAATCTCATCCGGGAAGAGATCGGATTTAACGCTCTCGATAAATTCAAACGAACTACCGGCGCTCTGTTGCAGCTCCAGCAGGCTTTGCATCCAGCGCTGGGCGCGGATTTGTGCGGTAGTACTGGTTTCGCCGTGCTCTTTATAAGCCCAGTGCGCGGCAACACCCATCTCCGCCATCTGGTCCATATCTTCGGTACGGATCTGGACCTCAACCGGCACACCGTGCGGGCCGATCATCGAGGTGTGCAAAGACTGATAGCCGTTCGCTTTTGGAATGGCGATATAGTCTTTCACGCGGCCCGGACGCGGCTTGTACAGGCTGTGCATCTGGCCCAGCACGCGATAACAGGTGTCAGAATCATTGACGATCACGCGGAAAGCGTAGATGTCCATGATCGAGTGAAAACGCTGCTCTTTGAGCACCATTTTGCAGTAAATCGAATAAAGATGCTTCTCGCGACCACTGACGCGGCACGGTATTCCCGCTTCCTGCAAACGCCCTTCGATTTCAGAAAGAATCTTCTGGATCATCTCTTTACGGTTGCCGCGCGCGGCTTTCACCACTTCTTTGATTACGCGATAACGGTTGGGATACAGCGCCTCAAAACCCAGCTCTTCGAGTTCGGTTTTAATGTGGTGGATACCTAAACGGTGCGCCAGCGGGCTATAAATTTCGAGAGTTTCACGGGCGATGCGGCGACGTTTGTCCGGGCGAAGTGAGCCCAGCGTGCGCATGTTGTGGGTACGGTCGGCAAGTTTGATGAGGATGACGCGGATATCCTGCACCATCGCCATAATCATCTTGCGAAAGTTTTCGGCCTGCGCCTCTTTCTTATCGCGGAACTTGAGTTTATCAAGTTTCGACACCCCCTCTACCAGCTCGGCGACGCTTTTACCAAAAAGCTGTTCCATATCCTGGTAGGTGGCGGGAGTATCTTCAATCACGTCATGCAGCAGCGCCGCCATCAGCGTTTCATAGTCGAGTTTCATCTCGGCCAGAATGCAGGCAACCGCTACCGGGTGCGTGATATAGGGTTCACCGCTTGAACGTGTTTGCCCCTCGTGAGCATCACGTGCAACGAGATACGCCTGCCGCAGACGCTTGATTTGGTCTTCCGGCAGGTAGGTTTGAATCAGTTGATTCAGGCTTTCAAACAGATACAAGGGCGACCCGCTTTGTGATTAACGACGACCTTCAGCAATAGCGGTAACGGCTTGTAATTCAGCGGCTTCCTGCTCTTGCTGTTCCTGGCGTTCGCGAACGTCGAGGATCTGGTTGTTGATCAGACCTTCTTCGATTTCGCGCAGCGCGATTACAGTGGTTTTATCGTTTTCTTCCGGTACCAGCGGATCCTTTCCGCCTACCTGCATCTGACGAGCGCGACGCGCGGCGACCAGTACCAGGTCAAAACGGTTACCAATTTTCTCTACAGCGTCCTGAACAGTTACGCGTGCCATACTTAAAAAGCTCCACAGGTGAAGAAATGACTGGGCATGATACTGAAATCAGGTTCAGTCTGCCAACAATTTGCTGATTAAAGCGTCATGACGCTGCTTTTGGCGGCTCATGCGCAGACGTTCGGCGCGAATAATGGTCTTCAAATCGGTCAACGCGGTATCGAAGTCATCATTCACAATCAGATAATCATATTCGGCGTAATGGCTCATTTCTGCAACAGCTTGCGCCATACGCTTTGCAATGACCTCTTCGCTGTCCTGACCGCGACCGCGTAGACGGCGGTCCAGTTCAATTTTGGACGGCGGTAAAATAAAGATACTCCGCGCGTGCGGCATCTTCTGGCGAATTTGCTGCGCGCCCTGCCAGTCGATATCGAGAAAAACATCGACACCGGTCGCCAGTACTTGCTCAATGGCCTCACGCGAAGTGCCATAGTAATTACCAAAAACTTCTGCGTGTTCGAGGAACGCATCTCTGCTAATCATTTCTTTAAATTCATCATGATTAACAAAGAAATAATGTTCACCGTGGACTTCACCAGGACGCGGTTGGCGTGTGGTGTGTGAAACAGAAACCTGGGTGTCATACAACGGTTGGGTTTTTAATAAAGCCTGAATCAGGCTGGATTTACCCGCGCCACTGGGGGCAGAAACAATATAAAGCGTGCCTTGAGCCATGAGTATCTTTCGTATGTGATTAGCGAAATAAAGCCTACATACGAGCTTATTATACACGGCGCGGCCATGTGACGTAGCCCTTGCTCACACTTTTTGCGCAAAGTTGTTGCGTTTTGCGTAGCTGCTTCCGCATTTGCCTGTCATTCACTGCAATAAAGACGATTTTCAGGAAGCGTCCTCGCAGACTCCGTTTTTGCCACTCGGCTTTGCTTTCATCACGTTGTATATCTGCCTGACTATCTACAGCGGAGGTGATGATGAAAGTATGGATGGCGATATTAATAGGTATCTTGTGCTGGCAATCATCTGTGTGGGCGGTCTGTCCGGCCTGGTCGCCAGCCAGAGCACAGGAAGAAATTTCCCGCCTGCAACAGCAAATAAAACAGTGGGACGATGACTACTGGAAGGAAGGAAAAAGTGAGGTGGAAGACGGTGTTTACGATCAGTTAAGCGCCCGTCTTACGCAGTGGCAACGCTGCTTTGGGAGCGAGCCCCGCGACGTGATGATGCCGCCTTTAAATGGTGCGGTTATGCATCCGGTTGCCCATACGGGTGTACGCAAAATGGTGGATAAAAACGCATTAAGTCTGTGGATGCGAGAACGTAGCGATCTTTGGGTGCAGCCAAAAGTTGATGGCGTTGCGGTAACCCTGGTTTATCGGGACGGGAAACTGAACAAAGCAATCAGTCGCGGTAATGGCCTGAAAGGCGAGGACTGGACGCAGAAAGTTAGCTTAATTTCCGCTGTGCCGCAAACCGTTAGCGGGCCTTTAGCCAACAGTACGCTTCAGGGGGAAATATTTCTCCAGCGCGAGGGGCATATCCAACAACAAATGGGGGGAATAAATGCCCGCGCAAAAGTTGCTGGCTTGATGATGCGCCAGGACGATAGCGACACGCTGAATTCTCTGGGCGTTTTTGTCTGGGCATGGCCGGATGGACCGCAGTTAATGTCTGATCGTTTAAAAGAGCTGGCTACCGCAGGTTTTACTCTAACGCAGACGTATACCCGTGCGGTGAAAAATGCTGATGAAGTTGCGCGCGTACGCAATGAGTGGTGGAAAGCGGAATTACCCTTCGTCACCGATGGCGTAGTTGTACGAGCGGCGAAAGAGCCAGAATCCCGCCATTGGCTACCGGGCCAGGCAGAGTGGCTGGTGGCCTGGAAATATCAACCTGTAGCTCAGGTTGCCGAAGTGAAGGCAATTCAGTTTGCGGTGGGTAAGAGCGGTAAAATATCGGTGGTTGCGTCACTCGCACCTGTCATGCTGGATGATAAAAAAGTCCAGCGGGTGAATATTGGTTCCGTCAGGCGCTGGCAGGAGTGGGATATTGCGCCTGGTGATCAGATTCTCGTCAGCCTTGCCGGTCAGGGTATTCCTCGCATTGATGATGTGGTGTGGCGCGGTGCAGAACGTACAAAACCGACACCGCCAGAAAACCGCTTTAACTCGTTGACCTGCTACTTTGCTTCTGATGTTTGTCAGGAACAGTTCATTTCACGCTTAGTCTGGCTGGGGGCAAAACAGGTTCTTGGGCTGGATGGCATTGGTGAGGCCGGTTGGCGCGCGCTGCATCAGACTCATCGCTTTGAACATATCTTTTCCTGGCTTTTATTAACGCCAGAGCAATTACAGAACACGCCGGGGATCGCGAAAAGTAAAAGTGCGCAGCTATGGCATCAGTTTAATCTGGCTCGTAAGCAGCCTTTTACTCGCTGGGTGATGGCAATGGGAATACCGCTAACCCGGGCGGCGCTTAATGCCAGTGATGAACGGTCCTGGTCGCAACTTTTATTTAGCACGGAGCAGTTCTGGCAGCAGCTGCCGGGGACTGGATCGGGACGCGCCAGACAGGTTATTGAATGGAAGGAAAATGCGCAAATCAAGAAGCTGGGCAGTTGGCTGGCTGCCCAGCAGATCACAGGTTTTGAACCTTAGTGTCCTTCGTGGCTGTAGTAAAAGACCGGTAATCCCAGCTTAAGGCGTAGCGCCAGTAAGCGGGCAAAAAAGCCGAATACCAGGGTGGAGATAATTACCACATCATGGTTAGAAACATAGTGTTGCAGCGCGATGTACAGCACGGCGGAGGCAAATGAGACACCGGCATACAACTCTTTCTGGAATACCAGTGGGATACGTTTACAGAACATATCGCGCAAAACGCCGCCAAACACGCCGGTGGTTACCGCCGCGACAACGGCAATAATTGGGCCGTGCCCCATATCCAGTGCAACCTGTGCCCCGATGATAGAAAAGACCACCAGTCCGAGCGCATCGAGCACCAGAAACACTTTGCGCAGGTAAGGCATTACAGGAGCAACGATAGTGGTGAGTACTGCGGCGGTAGCGACGATAATCACATATTCCGGGTGTTTGACCCAGCCGAGCGGATAGTGGCCCAGCAGAATATCGCGCACTGACCCTCCGCCAATTGCGGTGGCGGTCGCAATAATAATTACGCCAAATGTATCCATGCGCCGTCGTCCGGCCGCCAGCGCCCCCGTCATGGCTTCGGCAGTAATGCCAACCAAATACAAAATGTGTAACAGCATGGTTCTCTCCCTAAAAATCTGTCTGGCAGGGTAGCGATTTGTGCGCATTGTCACGATTGAGATTTTTTAAGGGGAGGGGAAATTGATAACTTGTAGTTATGTGAAATCGCTATTTTCTGTAGCAGAGATGCATTCTTATGACTTCTTGTCTGAGAAAATGCATAAGAAAAAATAGGTTAAAACTGAGGGGGGAAAAGAAAGGTGCAATATTTAGCCATTGTGTTCACTGCACCTGGACCTTGGCTTACGCATCGGGTGTCTCAATCAACAAAAAGAGTTTTTAGTTTCTGCTATTTCTTCTCTGTAATTTTTACACTGTTTTCCAACTGCTTGATGCTGACCTGCGGGGTCGGCAACTCCTCAGGCATGGTTCCGCCAAGTTCCTGAATGGTTTGCCTCACCTTGCGACCCACGTCAAAGTGTGTGGTGTTTGCTTGCTGTTTTGAATTCACGCCATCCCGCTTGAGTTTTTCTTCTGTTTGGGTAGCTCGAAAGAGATTAGCCGCCAGTTCTGTTGAACCCATATGATCCAGGATCTTCTGATTCTTTTTCAGCCCCTTCCGCTGATGAATAGCTTTCTGATCTAATCCACCATACAGCCCCTGGTAACCATGATTCTGAAATATGGCGAAATCAGTAGCTGTCGCTACCCCAGCTTGCTGTGCTGCCTCAACCAATTGTTTGTTATGTTCTTTCAACTCATTTCTCAGAAACAGACGCTTTTCGTCTTCACGAAGTTGCTTAAATGCTTCATCGTCAGCAAGCTCCTGCCGTCGGGTCTGGATAGCAAAATAAGTCTGCCCTGCCGCAATGACCGGTTTCGCAGGGTCGCCGTTTTGTACTACCAGGTAACAGGCATAGCGGGAGAGTACGATGTCTTTTAATGCTCTTTTGGCATTTGAGCCAATTTTGACCATATCGAGGATCTCCTCGAAATGGTCATCAATTGTGTGACCACTGTTCTCACAGGCTTCTTTGGCGCGCGTTAATACAGGTATAAAGTGACGATACTCTGAATAACCCAGTAGTTTCCCAAGTTGTCTTGCTGACCATTGTTCTGCTCCGTTTGCATTAATCAGTTTTATCTCTTCAAAAGGTTGATGATGTTCGTTCATTGCCCACTCCATGTGATATCAATTGCAAAGAAAGTAAATCTGTAACTGTATTTATATACAGTTGTGAGTATCTCACGTTCTCAGTGTGCTGGGCAAAAAAACATCGCAAAATCTGGAGCAGGCACGCAAAACAGAATTGAATGTTGCGGGGAAGAAAAATGCCGCTCTGTTTGAGTGGCGGCATTTGTGAAGGCGGAAAAGTAAGAATTGGCGTTACGAGTTATTCGATGTTCTGAATCTGCTCGCGCATCTGCTCAATCAACACTTTCAGCTCGATGGCGGAGTTTGTCACTTCGGCATTGATAGACTTCGACGCAAGAGTGTTCGACTCGCGGTTGAACTCCTGCATCATAAAATCCAGACGACGACCAACCGCTTCTTTTTTCTTCAGAATGTTGTAGGTCTCTTTGACATGCGCTTCGAGGCGATCCAGTTCTTCGGCAACGTCAATTCGTTGTGCCAGCAGAACCAGTTCCTGCTCCAGACGGTTGTTTTCCAGTTGCACCTGAGCATCTTCCAGCTTCGCGACCAGACGCTCACGCTGCCATTGCAGGATTTCCGGCATATGGGAGCGGACTTTGACCACTTCGGCGGTGACGCCTTCCAGACGCTGCTCGATCAATGCTTTCAGTGCCTGACCTTCGGTTTCGCGCGCGACAATAAAGTCGTCCAGCGTACCATCCAGCGCCGCGAGAATTTCAGCGGCAATGGCGTCAAGATCCTGCTCCTGGGCTGCCATCACGCCCGGCCAGCGTAGAATATCAACCGGGTTGATTTCCCCTTCGTCACTCTGCATTTTTACCCAGTTCGCGGCAGTTACCAGCTGTTTAGCCAGTTTTTCGTTGAGGATCAGCTCACCTTGCGCGCTAACATCTGGCTCATAGCGCAGGGTACATTCCACTTTACCGCGCGTCAGGCGAGAACGAATACGCTCGCGAACGACAGGTTCAAGGCTACGGAACTGCTCCGGCAGACGAAAGTAAGTTTCCAGATAACGCTGGTTTACCGAGCGCATTTCCCAGGTTGCGCTCCCCCATTCACCCTTGATTTCACGCCGGGCGTAGGCGGTCATACTGCGGATCATAGACGTTCCTGTTTATAAAAGGAGAGGTGGAAGGATTATAGCCATCGATGCCTTGTCAGGATAGGAATAACCGCCGGAAGTCCGTATAATGCGCAGCCACATTTGTTTCAAGCCGGAGATTTCAATATGCGTCCAGCAGGCCGTAGCAATAATCAGGTGCGTCCCGTTACCCTGACTCGTAACTATACAAAACATGCAGAAGGCTCGGTGCTGGTCGAATTTGGCGATACCAAAGTGTTGTGTACCGCCTCTATTGAAGAAGGCGTGCCGCGCTTCCTGAAAGGTCAGGGCCAGGGCTGGATCACCGCAGAGTACGGCATGCTGCCACGTTCTACCCACACCCGTAACGCTCGTGAAGCGGCGAAAGGTAAGCAGGGTGGACGCACAATGGAAATCCAGCGTCTGATCGCCCGTGCTCTTCGCGCGGCAGTAGATTTGAAAGCGCTGGGTGAGTTCACCATTACGCTGGACTGCGACGTGCTTCAGGCTGATGGTGGCACGCGTACCGCGTCGATTACGGGTGCCTGCGTGGCGCTGGTAGATGCGCTACAGAAGCTGGTGGAAAACGGCAAGCTGAAAACCAATCCGATGAAAGGGATGGTAGCCGCAGTTTCTGTCGGAATTGTGAACGGCGAAGCGGTTTGCGATCTGGAATACGTTGAAGACTCTGCCGCAGAGACCGACATGAACGTAGTGATGACCGAAGACGGGCGCATCATTGAAGTGCAGGGGACGGCAGAAGGCGAGCCGTTCACCCATGAAGAGCTACTCACCTTGTTGGCTCTGGCCCGAGGGGGAATCGAATCCATTGTAGCGACGCAGAAGGCGGCGCTGGCAAACTGATTTTTAAGGCGACTGATGAGTCGCCTTTTTTTTGTCTGTAGAAAAGTAAGATGAGGAGCGAAGGCATGAAACCATATCAGCGCCAGTTTATTGAATTTGCGCTTAGCAAGCAGGTGTTAAAGTTTGGCGAGTTTACGCTGAAATCCGGGCGCAAAAGCCCCTATTTCTTCAACGCCGGGCTGTTTAATACCGGGCGCGATCTGGCACTGTTAGGCCGTTTTTACGCTGAAGCGTTGGTGGATTCCGGCATTGAGTTCGATCTGCTGTTTGGCCCTGCTTACAAAGGGATCCCGATTGCCACCACAACCGCTGTGGCACTGGCGGAGCATCACGACCTGGACCTGCCGTACTGCTTTAACCGCAAAGAAGCAAAAGACCACGGTGAAGGCGGCAATCTGGTTGGTAGCGCGTTACAAGGACGCGTAATGCTGGTAGATGATGTGATCACCGCCGGAACGGCGATTCGCGAGTCGATGGAGATTATTCAGGCCAATGGCGCGACGCTTGCTGGCGTGTTGATTTCGCTCGATCGTCAGGAACGCGGGCGCGGCGAGATTTCGGCGATTCAGGAAGTTGAGCGTGATTACAACTGCAAAGTGATCTCTATCATCACCCTGAAAGACCTGATTGCTTACCTGGAAGAGAAGCCGGAAATGGCGGAACATCTGGCGGCGGTTAAGGCCTATCGCGAAGAGTTTGGCGTTTAAAGAAACTCGCCGGATGAAAAGTCATCCGGCGTCATATTACTGCAACTGTGCCGCAATTAGCGGCCAGCGGGCGTCAAAATCATCCGTCGGGCGGTATTTAAATTCGCTGCGGACAAAACGTGACAGCATACCTTCACAGAAGGCCAGGATCTGGCTTGCCAGCAGGGTTTCATCGGTGGTGTAACCTTCACCCTCACGCATTCTCTTTTCACGCAATACCTGGCGCAGCTGCGCTTCAATACGCTCGAACAGCTGGTTGATGCGCCCTTGCAGGCGATCCTGTTCAAACATTAGCGCATGACCAGTGAGGATGCGGGTCAGGCCAGGATTACGCTCACCAAAACCGAGAAGCAGCAACACAATCAGACGCAGGCGCGCTGTGGTGTCTTTCTCATCTTTCAGAATCAGGTTGATGCGAGTAATCAGGCTATCTTCGATAAACTCAATCAGGCTATCGAACATGCGGGTCTTACTGGGGAAGTGGCGATACAGTGCCGCTTCGGAAACGCCGACAGAGGCGGCCAGTTTTGCCGTCGTGATACGTTGGCTTCCATCGCTGGATTCCAGCATCAGCGCCAGAGACTGAAGTATTTCCTCGCGACGGTTCCTTTTCGCAGTTTGTTTTTCTGCCATGTTACAAAATACCCCTGAAAATAAGCACTTGCCAGGCGGCACCCACGCTATGACCGCAAACGAAATGTTTGCGGCTATGTTATGACGTTATTCGGATGCGTATGTGTTACTGACGACCAGAGTGACCAAAGCCGCCTTCACCGCGGTCGGTGGCGTCGAAATCTTCCACCAGATTAAATTCAGCCTGTACTACCGGAACAAAAATCATCTGGGCGATGCGTTCGCCAGGTTGAATGGTGAAGCTGTCCTGACCACGGTTCCACACGGAAATCATCAACTGGCCCTGATAGTCAGAATCGATCAATCCTACCAGGTTACCAAGCACGATACCGTGCTTATGTCCCAATCCGGAGCGCGGCAGCATCATTGCCGCCAGTGAAGGATCGGCAATATGAATCGCCAGCCCGGTCGGAACCAGCGTAGTGTCACCCGGAGCCAGTTCTACGGCGTCGTTGAGACAGGCACGCAGGTCAAGTCCGGCAGAGCCAGAGGTGGCATAAGTCGGGAGCGGAAATTCCTTCCCAACGCGCGGGTCCAGAATCTTAACGTCGATTTTTTTCATCATAACGGGTCACGATCTCGTCGAGTAATAATTGGCCAAGGAGCTCTTTGCGCTCAAGCGGTAAGACTTTATCTCCGTCCTGCCAGAAAAGGTGTAATGCGTTGTTGTCGCTGTTAAATCCTTGAGTTGGCTGGGAAACATCGTTCGCGCAGATCAGATCAAGGTTTTTACGGATACGTTTTTGCCGGGCGTATTCTTCCACATTATTTGTTTCGGCGGCAAATCCAACGACGTAGGGTCGATGGTCTTTTAGTGCGGCAACGCCTGCGACAATATCGGGGTTTTTAACCATTTTTATTGTTAATTCATCACCCTGCGTGGCCTGCTTTTTGATTTTCTCTGGGGCCACGGTAGCTGCGCGATAATCCGCCACGGCGGCGCAGCCGATAAAAATATTTTGCTGCTGTACAGAAGCATTCACGGCGGCTTCCATTTCCAGCGCGGTCATCACATCAACACGTTTAACAAACGGTGGCGTCGGTAGTGAAACCGGACCTGATACCAGCGTGACGTTCGCGCCACGACGGGCAGCGGCGGCGGCGATAGCAAAACCCATCTTGCCGGAGCTGTGATTAGAGATATAACGCACCGGATCGAGCGGTTCACGCGTCGGGCCGGCGGTAATCATAATGTTCAGATGTTTCAGGTCGTTGACGGGCGAAAAATGCGCTACCGCCATATCCACAATGGTTAACGGATCGAGCATTCGCCCAGGACCGATATCACCACAAGCCTGACTGCCACTGTCTGGCCCCCAGATGAGCAAACCACGGGAAGCAAGCACCTCTAAATTATGCTGCGTGGCAGCGGCACGGTACATCTGCTGGTTCATGGCGGGGAGCACGGCTACAGGCGCAGGTGTAGCCAGACAAATCGTCGATACCAGGTCATTCGCCATTCCGGCAGCAACACGGGCAATCAAATCTGCCGTGGCAGGGGCGAGAATCACTAAATCAGCCCATTTACCCAGCTCAATATGGCCCATAGCGGCTTCGGCTGCCGGGTCCAGCAGACTGTCGGAAACGGGATAACCAGAAACCGCCTGCAAGCTAAGTGGGGTGATAAAGGCTTTTGCCGCTTCGGTCATGGCTACGCGGACGTCGGCCCCGCGATCGCGCAAACGACGCACCAGTTCAGGGGTTTTATAGGCAGCAATACCGCCGCTAACGCCGAGAACGATTTTTTTACCGGCCAGGCTCATGATGATTTTTCCTGTAGGGTGACACCAGAAGTTGGCGATTTTATCACAATACTTTTGTTGTCGTGCCTTCACCTGAGATTCACTTTGCGAGGCGCTTTCCAGGATTGAAAACTGGCCGTCGATTTAACGAAACGGCTATGACAGGATGCGAGCACCACAAAGGAGGTGAAGGTGAAAAACAATTCACAGCTGTTGATGCCGCGCGAAAAAATGCTGAAGTTTGGTATTAGCGCCTTAACGGATGTCGAGCTGCTGGCGCTATTTCTGCGTACCGGAACGCGCGGTAAAGATGTATTAACCCTGGCAAAAGAGATGCTGGAGAATTTCGGCTCTCTTTATGGCTTGTTAACCTCTGAATATGAACAATTTAGTGGCGTTCATGGAATTGGCGTGGCGAAATTTGCCCAGTTAAAGGGGATTGCTGAACTGGCGCGGCGTTACTACAACGTGCGGATGCGTGAAGAAAGCCCTTTACTCAGCCCGGAGATGACGAGGGAATTTTTACAAAGCCAGCTCACGGGTGAGGAGCGGGAGATCTTTATGGTGATCTTTCTCGACTCCCAACACCGGGTTATAACGCATAGGCGTCTTTTTTCCGGCACGCTAAACCATGTTGAAGTCCATCCTCGGGAAATTATCCGCGAAGCGATAAAAATAAACGCCTCGGCGCTGATCCTTGCACATAATCACCCTTCGGGTTGTGCTGAACCCAGTAAAGCGGATAAACTCATTACTGAACGGATAATAAAGAGTTGTCAGTTCATGGATTTACGCGTGCTCGACCATATCGTGATTGGGCGTGGAGAGTATGTTTCTTTTGCCGAACGCGGCTGGATTTAACCCGCTATGCGCGATCCTTCGGGATCTTTGTCTGTTCGGGACTTGAGCACATCGCTGAGTCAGCGTATACTACGCCACCTTTGAGAATCTCGGGTTTGGCATTTGGGCCTGGCAATCGAGAGTTCACATAGAACTGCGATGACCGGGCTGTAAAGCCTGACGAGGCGCCAATACCCCATACGAAGCTCGAGCTAATTTGATTTTTGGAGAATAGACATGTCCCGAGTCTGCCAAGTTACTGGCAAGCGTCCGGTGACCGGTAACAACCGTTCCCACGCACTGAACGCGACTAAACGCCGTTTCCTGCCGAACCTGCACTCTCACCGTTTCTGGGTTGAGAGCGAGAAGCGTTTTGTCACCCTGCGCGTATCTGCTAAAGGTATGCGTGTAATCGATAAAAAAGGCATCGATACAGTTCTGGCTGAACTGCGTGCCCGTGGCGAAAAGTACTAAGTACTTAGAGGAAATAAATCATGGCTAAAGGTATTCGTGAGAAAATCAAGCTGGTTTCTTCTGCTGGTACTGGTCACTTCTATACCACTACGAAGAACAAACGTACTAAGCCGGAAAAACTGGAACTGAAAAAATTCGATCCAGTTGTTCGCCAGCACGTGATCTACAAAGAAGCGAAAATCAAATAATTCTCGCTTTGATGTAACAAAAAACCTCGCTCCGGCGGGGTTTTTTGTTATCTGCTTGCCCCCATATTGACTGCATCTGTTCATTCCTGGAGATGCTATGCCTGAATTACCCGAAGTTGAAACCAGCCGCCGCGGCATAGAACCGCATCTCGTTGGTGCAACCATTCTTCATGCAGTGGTGCGCAACGGACGCTTGCGCTGGCCGGTTTCAGAAGAGATCTACCGTTTAAGCGACCAACCAGTGCTTAGCGTGCAGCGGCGGGCTAAATATCTGCTGCTGGAGCTGCCTGAGGGCTGGATTATCATTCATTTAGGGATGTCTGGCAGCCTGCGCATCCTTCCAGAAGAACTTCCCCCTGAAAAGCATGACCATGTGGATTTGGTGATGAGCAACGGCAAAGTGCTGCGCTACACCGATCCGCGCCGCTTTGGTGCCTGGCTGTGGACCAAAGAGCTGGAAGGGCATAATGTGCTGACCCATCTTGGACCGGAGCCGCTTAGCGACGATTTCAATGGTGAGTATCTGCATCAGAAGTGCGCGAAGAAAAAAACGGCGATTAAACCGTGGCTGATGGATAACAAGCTGGTGGTAGGGGTAGGGAATATCTATGCCAGCGAATCACTGTTTGCGGCGGGGATCCATCCGGATCGGCTGGCGTCATCACTGTCGCTGGCAGAGTGTGAATTGTTAGCTCGGGTGATTAAAGCGGTGTTGCTGCGTTCGATTGAGCAGGGTGGTACAACGCTGAAAGATTTTCTGCAAAGTGATGGTAAACCGGGCTATTTCGCTCAGGAATTGCAGGTTTACGGGCGAAAAGGTGAGCCGTGTCGGGTGTGCGGTACGCCGATTGTGGCGACTAAACATGCGCAGCGGGCAACGTTTTATTGTCGGCAGTGCCAGAAGTAATTCATGCGCGCCGGATGGCATACCATCCGGCATAAACGCTACGCTAACTTCGCCATCAGCGCCTGATGGACATTCTCCGGCAGGAAATGGGTGACATCGCCCTGATGGCGCGCCACCTCTTTCACCAACGATGAAGAGATAAACGACCACTCTTTCGACGGCATCAGAAACACACTTTCCAGTTCCGGCATTAAGTGGCGATTCATATGCGCCAGCTGCATTTCATATTCAAAATCTGCCACCGCACGCAGGCCACGAATCAGCACCGTAGCGTGTTGATTACGGGCGAAGTTCGCCATCAAATCACTAAACCCGACCACTTCCACGTTCCCCAGATGCGCGGTTGCCTGCTGTGCCAGTGCCACACGCTCTTCCAGGGTAAACATCGGTTTTTTACTGGGGCTGGCGGCAATCGCCAGAATAACGTGATCGAACATCTGCGTGGCGCGCGTCACGATATCGATATGACCATTGGTAATGGGATCGAAAGTACCCGGATAAATCGCCCGTTTTTGCATAACAACCTCAATGCGTTTTCGGTGGCAGGTAAGGTTCCAGCAGTTGAAGCAGACGCTGTAGCGCGCCCTGGTTTTGATACAGTACTTCAACGGCATGACGGCCATAGAAACTACGGTAATCGGCGTCGGTGAGTAAAGAGGAAACCTCTTTTGCAAGCGTAGTGGCATCGGTAACGGTAATCAGCCCGCTTGCCTGCTCCAGCCGCGCGCAAATGTCTTTAAAGTTAAAAGTATGCGGCCCCATCAATACCGGAATAGCGTGTGCGGCAGCTTCCAGCGGATTATGCCCACCACGTTCAACCAGTGAACCGCCAACAAAGGCGAGATCGGCAATGCCATACAGTAACATCAACTCGCCCATCGTATCGCCAACCACAACCTGCGTGCTGGTGGAGGGGACTTCCCCTGAAGAGCGTGTGATATAGCTTAGTCCAGCCTGGCGGACAAGGTTAATCGCATCCGGGAAGCGTTCCGGATGACGGGGTACCAGGATGAGCAATAAATTCGGGAATTGCTGTAACAATGCCTGATGTGCGGCGATCACCACACTCTCTTCGCCTTCGTGAGTGCTGGTGGCAATCCATACCGGGCGGTGTGGTGCCCACTGGCGGCGCAGCGTCACGGCTTTAGCAGCCAACTGCGGCGTTACAGAAATATCGAATTTCAGGCTACCGGTAACGGTCACCTGATTATTTTTTGCGCCCAGCGCCACAAAACGTGCACCATCTTCTTCATTTTGCGCAGCAATCAGCGTAATACGACGCAGCAAGCGACGGACGAATTTACCCAGTTTGGCATAACCTGCGGCCGAGCGGGCAGAGAGTCGCGCGTTAGCGATCACCAGCGGAATTTTACGTTTATGTAGCGCCGCAATCAGGTTAGGCCATAGTTCGGTTTCCATAATCAACACCAGTTTAGGGTCGACTTTATTCAGGAAACGGTTGAGTGCATCGGGCAGATCATACGGCAGATAAACGTGCTGAACATCCTTCCCGAAAGCCGATTGTACGCGCTCCGAACCGGTTGGCGTCATGGTTGTTACGGTAATCGGTAAATCAGGATAACGATGACGCAGCGCGCGCACCAACGGGATTGCCGCCAGAGTTTCACCGACGGAGACGGAGTGCAGCATAATGCCGCCTGGTTTTAGCGGATGGCGGTAAAAACCGTAACGTTCACCCCAGCGTTTTCGATAGGCCGGAGCCTTACGTCCGCGCACCCAGAGCCGTATCCAGATCAGCGGCTGAATAAGGTAGAGAAGGGCGGTGTAAAGCAATTCGAGCATAGTAAATAGCTGACTTATGGATGTGCTGGGGATTCTATGTATTTAGCTGTGGCTTTACCATTACTTTTCCCGTTTTTGACTTAAATAGCTTCAGTTTGGTCTGATCTGCCGCTACATCTTCATTTTTTTTGTATTTTTATGCGATTCATTGAAACTCGGCCCCATTTTCAAATCTACATAGGCCGTACTGACATTATCGAAATGCTATTTTTTATCTATTTGATTTTTATGATTAAAGTATATTTTGTGTATAAAAATCATTCGGGTCGGATTGCTGCGAAAGAAATGATACACTAGCACGTCAAAGTAAGTGCGTTATCAGTATTCAGGTAGCTGTTGAGCCTGGGGCGGTAGCGTGCTTTTTTCTGCTTAACTTAACCAGACAATCACACAAAAGAGTCGCTAGTGGAAAAGCCATTTCGAAAAATCCTGGTCATAAAGATGCGATATCATGGGGATATGTTATTAACTACTCCTGTCATCAGTACGCTCAAGCAGAATTATCCTGATGCAAAAATCGATATGCTGCTTTATCAGGACACCATCCCTATTTTGTCTGAAAACCCGGAAATTAATGCGCTCTATGGGATAAGCAATAAAGGTGCGGGAACTTTCGATAAAATTAAAAATGTGCTTTCGTTGATAAAAACTCTGCGTGCGAATAATTATGACCTGGTCATTAATCTTACGGATCAGTGGATGGTGGCGCTGCTGGTACGTTGTTTACCTGCACGGATGAAAATATCGCAACTTTATGGTCATCGGCAGCATGGTATTTGGAAAAAAAGCTTCACACACTTAGCGCCAATACACGGTACACATATTGTTGAGCGTAATTTATCGGTCCTTGAGCCATTAGGTATTACCGATTTCTACACCGACACAACAATGAGTTACGCCGAAGATTGCTGGAAGAAGATGCGCCGGGAATTAGATGCCCTGGGCGTAAAAGATCATTATGTTGTCATCCAACCGACAGCGCGTCAGATATTTAAGTGTTGGGATAACGATAAATTTTCTAAGGTTATCGATGCGCTGCAACAGCGAGGCTATCAGGTTGTGCTAACCTGTGGGCCCTCGGCAGATGATCTCGCTTGTGTAGATGAGATTGCACGAGGTTGCGAAACAAAACCCATTACTGGCCTTGCAGGTAAAACACGTTTTCCTGAACTGGGTGCATTAATTGATCATGCAGTGCTTTTTATTGGTGTGGATTCTGCGCCGGGACATATTGCAGCGGCAGTGAAAACGCCAGTCATTAGTCTATTTGGTGCAACGGATCACGTATTCTGGCGTCCCTGGACCGAGAATATTATTCAATTCTGGGCGGGGAATTATCAGAAAATGCCGACCCGGCATGAACTTGACCGCAACAAAAAATATCTTTCTGTTATCCCAGCGGAGGATGTGATCGCCGCTACGGAAAAGCTGTTGCCAGAAGATGCCCCTTCAGCTGACAGGAATGCACAATTATGATCGTGGCGTTTTGTTTATATAAATATTTTCCATTTGGTGGGCTTCAACGTGACTTTATGCGCATTGCATCAACAGTTGCCGCACGGGGCCACCATGTTCGGGTATATACACAGTCGTGGGAAGGCGATTGCCCGAAAGCATTTGAGCTTATTCAGGTGCCAGTTAAGTCCCATACCAACCATGGACGCAATGCAGAATATTATGCCTGGGTACAAAATCATCTCAAAGAGCATCCCGCAGATCGCGTTGTTGGGTTTAATAAGATGCCTGGCCTGGATGTTTATTTTGCCGCTGATGTTTGTTACGCCGAGAAAGTTGCGCAAGAAAAAGGTTTTTTATATCGTTTAACATCACGATATCGCCATTATGCCGCATTTGAGCGAGCGACTTTCGAGCAGGGTAAATCGACGAAACTTATGATGCTGACCGATAAGCAAATCGCCGATTTCCAGAAGCATTATCAAACTGAACCTGAACGTTTTCAAATTCTTCCTCCCGGTATTTATCCGGACAGAAAATACAGTGAGCAAATCCCAAACAGCCGTGAAATTTATCGCCAGAAAAATGGCATAAAAGAGCAACAAAACTTATTACTGCAGGTTGGATCAGATTTTGGCCGTAAAGGTGTAGATCGCTCAATTGAAGCTTTGGCATCGTTACCGGAATCATTACGTCACAATACGCTTTTATTTGTTGTTGGTCAGGATAAGCCGCGAAAATTTGAAGCGCTGGCAGAAAAACTCGGCGTGCGGAGCAATGTGCATTTCTTCTCCGGTCGCAATGATGTGTCAGAATTAATGGCAGCCGCTGATTTATTACTGCATCCCGCTTATCAGGAAGCCGCGGGTATCGTTCTTCTAGAAGCGATCACTGCTGGGTTACCTGTTTTAACAACAGCGGTATGTGGGTACGCGCATTATATTGCGGATGCCAATTGTGGAACGGTCATCGCTGAACCTTTCTCTCAGGAACAATTAAATGAAGTTTTACGTAAAGCGTTAACTCAGTCGCCATTGCGAATGGCCTGGGCGGAGAATGCTCGCCATTATGCCGATACTCAGGATTTGTATAGCTTGCCAGAAAAAGCCGCGGATATCATTACAGGTGGTTTAGATGGTTGAATTAAAAGAGCCGCTTGCCACACTTTGGCGTGGTAAAGATGCTTTTGCAGAGGTCAAAAAACTGAACGGCGAGGTCTTTCGTGAACTGGAGACTCGTCGTACATTACGCTTTGAACTGTCCGGGAAAAGCTATTTTCTTAAATGGCACAAGGGGACGACATTAAAAGAGATTATAAAAAATCTACTCTCATTGCGGATGCCCGTTTTGGGCGCAGACAGAGAGTGGCACGCTATTCATCGCCTGAGTGATGTTGGCGTTGATACAATGAAGGGCATTGGGTTTGGCGAAAAAGGGTTAAATCCATTAACTCGCGCATCATTTATTATTACCGAAGATCTCACTCCCACAATTAGCCTTGAAGATTATTGTGCCGATTGGGCAGTCAACCCGCCTGATATACGTGTTAAGCGTATGCTGATCGCACGTGTAGCAACTATGGTGCGTAAAATGCATACTGCAGGGATAAATCACCGCGACTGTTACATTTGCCACTTTTTGCTTCATTTGCCATTTACTGGCCGGGAAGATGAATTAAAAATTTCAGTTATCGATCTGCATCGGGCACAGATACGTGCAAAAGTACCGCGCCGCTGGCGCGATAAAGACCTGATTGGTTTATATTTCTCATCAATGAATATTGGCCTGACGCAAAGAGATATCTGGCGATTTATGAAGGTTTATTTTGGGATGCCTTTACGCAAAATATTGTCTCTTGAACAGAATTTATTGAACATGGCAAGCGTTAAGGCCGAGCGTATTAAAGAGCGAACACAACGCAAAGGATTATAAAAATATTTATTAGTATGTACTGGAACTAACTTTATTATGACTATTTATTTTATAAATTGGGTTGCAGATTATGAATTAAAAATGATTCAGTACCTGAAAAAAAAGTACAAGATAAAAAATATAACAACACCAAAAAAATATAACTGGATTAATAAAAAAATATCAAAAATAGGGATGGATAATGCATGGCTGGGGCGATTATTCATCAAGCATTACCTCAATGATATTAAAAAAGATGACATAATTATCATTAATGACAGTGTTATTAATAAAGGTATCAATAAACAAATATTAAAAAATATTAACTGTCATAAAGTTTTGCTTCTAAGAAATACTGTTGGCGAAGATTTTATTCTTGATAACGCGAATTATTTCGATATTATATATGATTTTGAGCATAGATTTATAGGGAATGAAAAGATCAAGGCAATAGAACAATTTTTTCCTATAGGAATGGATGAAATTAGAAATTATAGTTTATCTGACAAAAATAACAGCCAGCCAATATGTTTTTTCCTTGGTCGTGATAAAGGGCGTCTTCAAATAATTAATGAGTTAGCCGAGAGATTAACAACACTAGGATGTAAGCTAGATTTTAATGTTGTCAAAGATAAGACATCATCTACGACTTCAAAGTATTTGATTGAAAAACAAATATCTTATGAAGAGAATATTAGAAGAACATTAAATGCTAATATAATTGTTGATATAACCAAAGAAAACCAATCTGGCTGGACTCTTCGTATACTTGAGGCACTATTTTTCAATAAAAAATTAATTACTAATAATATAAATGTATTTGGTTCAGAAATCTATAGTGAATCTCGCTTTTTTATAATAGGTCATGATGATTGGGATAAGTTAGAGTATTTTATTAACTCATCTGTTAAACCAATGGATTATGATAGTTTATATAAATTCAGTCCAGATAAAATGATGTCAACGATTGTTTCTGATTTTATAGACAAATAAAACCGTTAAAACAGTGAGTTTTACTCAATTAATGAGAGTTTCTATGAAAATAGCGTTTATCGGCGAAGCTGTTTCTGGATTTGGCGGCATGGAAACTGTCATCCGTGATGTTATTACTACCTTCAGGCAACAACATATCCAAAGTGAAATGTTTTTCTTTTGTCGTAATGACAAAATGGATAAGGGATGGCTGGAAGGTATTAAATACTCATGTTCATTTTCCAATATTCGTTTAGGTTTTTTGCGTCGGGCGAAACATATTCATGCTCTAAGTAAATGGCTTCAGGAGTACCAACCAGATATCGTTATTTGTATTGATGTGATCTCCTGCCTGTTTGCCGCAAAAGCACGTAAAAAATCAGGAATTGATATGCCAGTATTTTCATGGCCACATTTTTCTTTAGATCACAAAAAACATGCTGAATATATCACCTGTGCCGACTATCATTTAGCAATCAGCTCTGGCATTAAACAGCAAATGATTAATCGAGGTGTAGCAGAATCGACGATAAATGTTATTTTTAATCCCGTCGAAACTAAAGACTCAGTCATTCCCGCGCCCGAGGAAGGTGAAACGGCAACGTTTATTTATGTTGGGCGTATGAAATTTGAAGGCCAGAAAAGAGTTAAAGACCTGCTTGATGGCTTATCACAAGCGAAAGGTAACTGGAAACTCCATGTATTGGGTGATGGCTCCGATTTCGAAAAATGCCAGGCTTATGGTAGAGAATTAAATATTGATGATCGAATTGTCTGGTATGGTTGGCAACAATATCCCTGGGAATTGGTCCAGCAAGATATTGAAAAAGTGAGTGCGTTATTGCTCACGTCATCTTTTGAAGGTTTCCCAATGACCCTACTTGAAGCCTTGTCGTGGGGGATTCCTTGTATCAGTGCCGATTGTGTCTCCGGGCCTGCTGACATTATTCAACCTGATGTCAATGGCCATCTGTATCAACCGGGAGATATTGCTGGTTTTGTAACTCTTCTAAATAAATATATAGCAGGTGAAATTCATATCGAACATGAAAAAATTCCTGCGTCGATCGATGAATTTTACCAATCGAAGTATTACGATAGATTACATAAGGTAATTATTTCTGCTATTTCCCGGAGGAAATAATGCAGCAGGTGTTTTTCCAAGAAACTGAGTTTCTTAATTCAGTTATTGATTATGATCATAAAGTAGAAACAGAAAATCTTTGTCTGGACATCGCTTATGGAACTGACAAAAACTTTCTATTTGGTTGCGGAATTTCGATTGCTTCAATATTAAAATATAATGAAGGAAGTCGATTGTGTTTCCATATTTTTACTGATTATTTTGGTGATGATGATCGTAAGTATTTTGATGCCCTGGCGTTGCAGTATAAAACCAGAATTAAAATATATCTGATTAATGGTGATCGACTGCGCTCATTGCCTAGCACTAAGAATTGGACTCATGCAATATATTTTCGTTTTGTTATTGCAGATTACTTTATTAATAAGGCGCCTAAAGTCCTTTATCTGGATGCAGATATCATTTGTCAGGGGACTATTGAACCACTAATTAATTTCTCATTTCCTGACGATAAAGTCGCAATGGTTGTTACAGAAGGGCAAGCTGACTGGTGGGAAAAACGCGCCCATTCGTTAGGTGTTGCGGGAATTGCTAAAGGTTACTTTAACTCCGGTTTTTTATTGATTAATACTGCCCAATGGGCGGCTCAGCAGGTTTCTGCACGAGCTATTGCAATGCTAAATGAGCCAGAAATAATCAAAAAAATAACACATCCTGATCAGGATGTGTTAAATATGTTGCTGGCGGATAAACTTATTTTCGCTGATATTAAATATAACACCCAGTTCAGCTTAAATTATCAACTCAAAGAAAGCTTTATAAACCCAGTAACCAACGATACTATTTTTATCCATTATATCGGGCCAACCAAGCCCTGGCATGATTGGGCCTGGGATTATCCTGTATCACAAGCCTTTATGGAGGCAAAAAATGCTTCGCCATGGAAGAATACGGCGTTGCTGAAACCGAACAATAGCAATCAATTAAGATATAGCGCAAAACATATGCTTAAAAAGCATAGATATCTAAAAGGATTTAGCAACTATCTTTTTTATTTTATTGAAAAGATAAAGCATTAAAACTGGGAAACTATAAAGTAATGATATAAGGGTAGCATTGTGGACTCATTTCCTGCCATAGAGATAGATAAAGTTAAAGCCTGGGATTTTCGGCTAGCTAATATAAATACTTCTGAATGTTTAAATGTTGCCTATGGTGTCGATGCTAATTATCTTGATGGTGTAGGTGTTTCCATCACATCAATTGTCCTAAATAATCGACATATTAATCTTGATTTTTATATTATTGCTGATGTTTATAATGATGGTTTTTTTCAAAAAATTGCAAAGCTTGCAGAGCAAAACCAATTAAGAATCACGTTATATAGAATTAACACTGATAAGCTCCAGTGCTTGCCTTGTACACAGGTCTGGTCAAGAGCAATGTACTTCCGTTTATTTGCATTTCAATTATTGGGTTTAACGCTTGATCGTTTGCTTTATCTTGATGCAGATGTTGTTTGTAAAGGCGATATTAGCCAACTATTACATCTGGGTTTAAATGGAGCGGTTGCTGCTGTTGTTAAAGATGTTGAGCCAATGCAAGAAAAGGCGGTATCCAGGTTGTCTGATCCTGAATTACTTGGGCAGTACTTTAATTCCGGTGTCGTTTATTTAGACTTAAAAAAATGGGCTGACGCAAAACTAACAGAAAAAGCGTTGTCTATTCTTATGAGTAAAGATAATGTTTATAAATACCCTGATCAGGATGTTATGAATGTCTTACTGAAAGGGATGACATTATTTTTGCCTCGTGAGTACAATACAATTTATACAATTAAAAGTGAATTAAAAGATAAAACACATCAAAACTATAAAAAGCTGATTACAGAAAGTACTCTTCTTATTCATTATACAGGTGCAACTAAACCGTGGCACAAATGGGCAATTTATCCATCGGTAAAATACTATAAAATAGCTTTAGAAAATTCCCCCTGGAAAGATGACTCTCCACGAGATGCGAAATCAATTATTGAATTTAAAAAAAGATATAAACATCTTTTAGTGCAACATCATTATATCTCAGGAATTATAGCAGGAGTCTGTTATCTTTGCCGAAAATATTACCGTAAATAACATTTAACTGGTTTATTATGATTCAGAAGAGCAAGATCAAAGACTTGGTTGTTTTTACCGATGAAAACAATTCAAAGTACCTCAATGTATTAAATGACTTCTTGTCTTATAATATAAATATCATCAAGGTTTTTCGTTCTATTGATGATACAAAAGTTATGCTTATTGATACCGATTACGGTAAATTGATTCTTAAGGTTTTTTCTCCGAAAGTTAAGCGTAACGAACGTTTCTTTAAGTCTCTGTTAAAAGGTGATTATTACGAACGCCTTTTTGAGCAAACCCAAAAAGTACGAAATGAAGGGTTAAATACACTCAATGACTTTTATTTATTGGCTGAACGGAAAACCTTACGTTTTGTCCATACTTATATCATGATCATCGAGTATATTGATGGCATAGAGTTGTGTGATATGCCCGATATTGATGATGCGCTAAAAAATAAAATTCAGCAATCAATTAATGCCTTACATCAACATGGCATGGTTTCTGGCGACCCCCATCGTGGTAACTTCATTATAAAAAATGGTGAGGTTCGAATTATCGATCTCTCCGGAAAGCGTGCTTCAGCGCAGCGTAAAGCGAAAGATCGTATTGACTTAGAGCGTCATTACGGTATTAAAAATGAGATTAGAGATCTAGGCTATTATCTTTTAGTATATCGTAAAAAAATGCGCAATTTTATGCGGCGTTTGAAAGGGAAACCAGCGCGCTAAAAAAAATCCCACAATTACATGTCTTCACCAGGACAGTTTTAAGCGGAGTTATTTATTTCACAGGTTTATCATGAAGAATATTAGATACATTGACAAAAAAGATGTTGAAAACCTGATTGAAAATAAAACATCTGATGATGTTATTATTTTTCTTTCGGGCCCTACATCGCAAAAAACACCTTTGTCAGTATTACGAACAAAGGATATTATTGCTGTCAATGGTTCTGCGCAATATCTGTTAAGTAATAATATCGTTCCTTTTATATATGTACTTACAGATGTCCGATTTTTACATCAGCGTCGTGATGATTTTTATAAATTTAGCCAGAGAAGTCGTTATACCATAGTAAACGTTGACGTTTATGAACACGCTTCCAAAGAAGATAAACTTTATATCCTCCAGAACTGCCTCGTATTACGGTCCTTTTACCGTCGGGAAAAAGGTGGTTTTATAAAGAAGATTAAATTTAATATTTTGAGACAGATTCACAAAGAACTGCTGATCTCTGTACCGTTGTCTAAAAAAGGTCGTCTGGTTGGATTTTGCAAGGACATTAGTCTTGGTTATTGCTCATGCCATACTATTGCCTTTGCTGCAATTCAAATCGCATATTCACTTAAGTATGCGCGGATTATTTGTTCTGGTCTTGATTTAACGGGTAGCTGTTCTCGTTTCTATGATGAGAATAAAAATCCCATGCCCTCGGAATTAAGTAGGGATTTATTCAAAATATTGCCATTTTTTCGTTTTATGCATGATAATGTAAAAGATATTAATATTTATAATTTATCAGATGATACAGCTATTTCTTACGATGTAATTCCATTTATTAAACTTCAAGACATCAGTGCAGAAGAATCAAAAGATATGACAAGAAAAAAAATGCAATATAGAACTTCAACCGATTCTTATGCTAATTAATCATCCTGAAACTAAAATAATATGGTATAAAAATGCGCTTAGGAACTTTTCACAAAAAGAAAAGATTTTATATAAACAAAATCAAGATTAATTTCCTTTCTTTTTTATTTCGTAATAAAATAAATAATCAAATTACAGATCCAGCACAAGTTAAATCATGCCTTATTATTCATGATAATAATAAACTTGGTGATCTAATTGTATTAAGTTCGATTTATCGTGAACTTTATAGTAAAGGGGTTAAAATAACTCTTCTCACAAATAGAAAGGGTGGGGAATTTCTCTCTAATAATAAAAATATATTTGAGTTCTGTATTAAAGAATCAACCGGTTTTCTTGAAATGCTTACTCTATGTAAGCATCTGCGGGATTTACAGTTCGATATTGTATTAGACCCCTTTGAAACTATGCCCTCATTTAAGCATAGCTTAATATTATCAAGTTTAAAAGATTCTTACATTCTGGGTTTTGATCATTGGTATAAGCGTTACTATTCATTTTACCATCCCCACGATGAATGTTTAAAAGAACATATGAGTACACGAGCAATAGAAATACTGAAGCATATTTATGGTGAGGGTAAATTTTCCACCAACTACGACTTGCATTTACCAGTAGATGTTGAAGATAAAATAAAAGAATTTATTGGAGATACAAGAATAGTCATTATTAATCCATTAGGTGCAAAAAAAATATGCCGTCTTACGTTTGAGCAAATAAAAGTTATATATCAAGAAGTGAAAACACACTTTGAAAATTATCGGATTATATTTACCGGGTTACCGCAAGATTTATTGACAATACCAATACTTGAAATCGAAACACTACCATTTGATGAGTTTATTTATACCGTTGCGTTGACCAAGTATAGTGATTTTGTCATTTCTGTTGATACAGCTCTTGTTCATATCGCTGCGGCTTATCATAAACCAACGCTTGCATTTTACCCTAATTCACGTACTCCGGAATATCCCTCGCATTTAATTTGGTCCCCGAATCATCATAAATCTATACAAATAGTATCCCCAACATATACGGTAAAAGATATCGATACTGAAACTTTAACTAATTCAGTAAAGAGATTAAGTTGTATAGATAAGAAGTGAGTTTTAACTCACTTCTTAAACTTGTTTATTCTTAATTAATTGTATTGTTACGATTATTAATGACGAGTAAGAGGACTATAGCGGATATAATGATAATTGGAATGCTGCGTGCCCATATGATCACATCACTGAGTCCAATCCCCACAATGCCAAGCGTTAATATCAACAAACCCAAAGCTCGTTTTTTATATGCTATATAAAATAGTGAAAAATAGAGGAAAAGTGTGGAAAAAATTCCCATCAGACCTTTCAGTGACCCTGCTTCAATTATCTCATTATGTAGATGTACGTTAGAAAACTCCAATGCCCCTCTTAGCCTATTGTGTTCTGCAACTAACAAATTCATACTTTCAGCGCGTGACTCTGCTGATCTAAATGAAAAAGGTGACTTTATGAATATATTTAAACCAATTTCGTACATTGCCAGTCTTGCACCTAGGGAAGTAACACTATTAGCATTGGTATAACTGTTTAAGTCATTTAATGCTTCATTATAGCGATTCTGTATTGGTTTATTAAATATAATAACAATGCTAGCTAATATAGCAATTAGTAGAACAATAGAGGAAGTGAATTTCTTGGGTGATTTATTATAATAAGCTATTAATGCAGCAACACAAATTATAGGGAACAGGAGTAGGGTTGCTCTGGTTTGTGTTAGCGCCAGAACATAAAGTACCGCGCAACTATTTAATAAAAATAAAAAAGGATGATTTTTCTTAGTATAAAGAATCGCAACGCCACTAACTATCCCTATTAGCATTGTTGAATATGCTGCTCCTGTTGCCGTTCCTACACCAAAAGAAATGCGGTCATTTTCATGAATGCTATTAATATACATTGCATATCCAGCAATTAGAAATGACAGAGAATACAAAGTGTATAATACACTCTCTTTTTTTGATTTTAGCTGGCTAGTTAGTGTCAAGAAAACAATAAAAGAACCAAATATAAATATTTTGGCAGTATTTAAATAACTATGGTAAGTAGCACGAAATGGCGAATTATCTACTTTAAACGCAGAATACCAAATTAAATCAAGCAAGCCTATTAAAAATATAGAAAGGGGAAGAATAAGGTTTTTTATATTATAATTTTCTTGTCTGCCACGTAAAATTAGTGACAATAAGCAAACTATAGCAGTGATATTATATATTTTTATGCTGAAAGTATTATCGACGAATGCAATTATCATTGAAAAAAAACATAATATATAAGTTATTATCTCTAAAATCATTGATGATTTCAGAGTGTAAGGTTTCAATGAATGAAGTTTAAAGGATGTTAGCATGTTTTACCTTTATAATGATGATAACTTTTCCAAAACTGCTTGACTGTTGAGGTTAATTAAATTTTCTCTTGGAGCCCTACATACCATCTGATTCTTCCCATACCCACCAATTAATCCCGGATCGGTTGGTCCATAAACCGTGATATTGGGTCTATCCAGTGCCGCCGTTAAATGGCTTAACCCCGTATCCACCGACACTACAAATTTAGCCCCGGCCAGCACGCGGGCAACGCCTTCCAGACTCATCTTCGGCAATACTTCAACATAAGCAAATCCTTCCGCCAGTCGTTTCGCCCGTTCTTCCTCATGCGGCGCGCCCCACGGAAGTTTAATCCGTATTCCTGAATCAGCCAGTAAACCAATCAATTCTCGCCAGTGTTCTTCCGGCCAGTGTTTATCATCACGGGTCGTCGCATGAAGAAATACGGCATATTCGCCAGCATCTGTAGGCAGGTTCGTCAGAAAATGCTGTGCGATAGCATAATCGCCCTGGGTTTGCGGTTTGCTATAGCCCAAACTTTTGGCAAACAGTTCGCGGGTGCGTTCTACGGCGTGCTGCTGTTTTGCAATATGATGCTTACGATTGTAAAACAGGCTGGCTAAAGGTTCGCGAGCGGTTTGCCAGTCCATGCCATGCTTTACGCCATGCGCCAGACGCGTCACCAGCGCCGCGCTTTTTACCAGCCCCTGAGCGTCGATAACTGCGTCATAGTTCTCTGCTTGTAGCGCTTCACGAAACGCTTTGCGTTCCGCTTTTATGGGGGCCGAGAACCAGGCTTTACGCCAGCGACGTATTGCCACAGGAATAACTCGCTCAACGGCAGCGTGCCAGGAAGGAATCTGTGCGAACCCTTCTTCCACCACCCAGTCAAACTTAATCCCTGGGATTGCCTGCTGGGCATCAGTGAGTGCGGGCAACGTATGGAGAACATCGCCCATCGACGATGTTTTAACGATCAAAACCCGCATCCGTCAGGCTTCCTCTTGTAACAATAGCGCGTTGAGTTCTTCCAGTACGCGCTGGGGAGTAATGTCGATTAAGCTCTGGTGATAACCCTCCGCAGCGTCACCTTTACGCACTTTGTGATAGCCGGTAATCAAACGGATCACGCGCGCTTTATGGGATAGCGGCGGTGTGAAGTCCGGGCTACTCGGACCATACAGGGCAACCAGCGGACGATTGAGCGCCGCCGCAACATGCATCAGGCCAGAATCGTTAGTGACAATGGCTTTACAGGCTGCAATCAGGATAACCGCTTGATCAAGCTGTGTTTCCCCCGCCAGGTTCCGACACCATGCCTGCTGCTCGGTATTCAAAGCGGCAAGAATCTCATTGCCCGCTTCATGATCTTTCGCCGAGCCAAACAGAACCACCTGATAACCTTCATCAATCAGCTGCTTTGCCAGCTCCGCATAGTGGTAGTGTGGCCAGCGTTTTGCCGGACCAAACTCCGCACCCGGGCAAAAACCAATCATCGGACGTTCTGATGAAAGCGAAAATTGATTACAGGTATATGATTTTTCACCTTCGCTCACCTGCAACTGCGGCCATAACAATGGCTGCGGCAGATCTTGTGCTGTGCGCATAATGCCTTTGTCATAGGCCAGCGCTATATAGCGTTCCACCATTAGCGGCCAGGCTTCTTTATCGAGCACGCGTACATCGTTGAGTAAACCGTAGCGCATCTCGCCGCGCCAGCCGGTGCGATGAGGAATACCCGCGAAGAAAGGCACTAATGCAGATTTGAAGGAGTTGGGTAAGACGTAGGCGCGGTCGTAGCGCTTTTCACGCAGGCTATGACCCAGTTTGCGGCGTTCGCCGATTTCCAGCGCTCCGTGACCGAGAGGCATAGGAATAGCTTCGTTAACTTCCGGCATCCGCGATAATAATGGACGGCACCATGCCGGTGCCATCACATCGATTATCGCCTGGGGATAGCGCGCCTGGAGCGTGCGATAGAGACTTTGCGACATCATCATGTCGCCAACCCAAGACGGGCCGATCACCAGTATTTTCATGCAGAGCTCTTATGCGTCGCGATTCAGCCAGGCCATGTATTCCGTTACACCTTCAGCAACGGTTTTGAACGGTTTGTCGTAACCCGCCGCGCGCAGATTTGTCAGATCTGCCTGAGTGAACGCCTGATAGCGGCCTTTCAGTTTATCCGGGAACGGAATGTATTCGATCTGGCCTTTCTTGTGATAAGCCAGCGTAGCATCAGCTACCGCCTGGAAGGATTCCGCACGACCAGTACCGAGATTGAAGATGCCGGAAACGCCATTTTCCAGGAACCACAGATTCACATCAGCCACGTCGCCCACATAGACGAAGTCGCGTTTGAAGTTCTCGCTACCTTCAAACAGCTTCGGTGATTCACCGTTGTTAAGCTGGGTGTTGAGATGGAAAGCGACGCTCGCCATGCTGCCTTTATGGCCTTCACGCGGTCCATAAACGTTGAAATAACGGAAGCCAACAATCTGCGAGTTCGCTTCAGGCAGGATTTGACGAACATATTCATCAAACAGGAATTTTGAGTAACCGTAGACGTTCAACGGTTTTTCGTACTCGCGGGATTCAATAAAGTCGGAGGTGCGTCCGCCGTAGGTGGCTGCGGAAGAAGCGTACAGGAACGGGATTTCACGCTCCAGGCAGTAGTGCAGCAGCTCCTTGGAGTATTGATAGTTGTTATCCATCATATACTTGCCGTCCCACTCGGTGGTGGAAGAGCACGCGCCTTCGTGGAAAATCGCTTCGACATCGCCGAACTCTTCGCCAGCCATAATCTGGATCAGGAAGTCTTCCTTATCCATATAGTCTGCGATATTCAGATCCACCAGGTTCACAAACTTGGTGCCGTCTTTCAGGTTGTCTACCACCAGAATATCGGTGATGCCTTTATCATTCAGGGCTTTAACGATGTTGCTGCCGATAAAGCCCGCGCCGCCGGTAACGATGATCATAACTGTAACCTTCGAATTATGGAGTCAGAGACAATCTCAGACACGAATGTCTGTAATCATACCATCACATCCGAATCCCTTCAGCCCTTTACATAGAGGTGCAAGGATGCTAATTGCAACAAACTAGTTTGGGTTTTAGCTAGTCCTTCATGGCGGATGTTGGTTTTGCATGTGAATAGTGCTTTAGTATCAATATTCCGATGTATGATAAATAACGGAAGCATTTGAATGGATAATATACAGTATACATTCTATTAATATTTATGATATAATTCTTTTTTATATTAATGGTCTTATTAGTAATGAAATCATCCACCACAATTATCACTGCATATTTTGACATTGGTAGAGGGGATTGGACTGCTAATAAAGGGTTCCGTGAAAAACTAGCTCGTTCAGTTGATGTTTATTTTAGTTACTTTGAGCGTCTGGCCGCACTTGAAAATGAGATGATTATTTTCACTTCTCCCGATTTGAAACCAAGGGTTGAAGCGATTCGCAACGGAAAACCAACAACGGTTATCGTTATCGATATAAAAAAGAAATTTAGATATATCAGAAGTCGTATCGAAAAAATTCAAAAAGATGAGTCGTTTACAAATAGACTTGAGCCTCGACAATTAAAAAACCCAGAGTACTGGTCACCAGAGTATGTTTTGGTATGTAACCTTAAGGCCTATTTTGTAAATAAAGCTATCAACATGGGCTTAGTGAAAACGCCTCTTGTTGCGTGGATAGATTTTGGCTATTGCCGTAAGCCAAATGTAACTCGAGGATTGAAAATTTGGGATTTCCCATTTGATGAAAGTAAGATGCATCTTTTCACTATAAAAAAAGGGCTTACTGTCACATCTCAACAACAGGTTTTTGATTTCATGATTGGCAATCATGTATATATTATTGGGGGCGCAATTGTTGGTTCACAGCATAAATGGAAAGAATTCTATAAATTAGTTCTGGAAAGTCAAAAAATAACACTAAATAATAACATTGTGGACGATGACCAGGGCATTTTTGTCATGTGCTATTACAAACGCCCCGATCTCTTCAACCTAAACTATCTGGGGAGAGGAAAATGGTTCGATTTGTTTCGCTGCTTCAGGAGTAACACTTTAGGGGCAAAAATGCAGGCGCTGAGAATTTTCCTTTCAAGAAAATAGGTTTCCCTCCATTAGTGGGTAGCGTTTTGATACCAACTGAGATAGGAAAAATGATGCTTTGGCATCATTTTTTCTTTTTATATCAATGCAGTAAAATCAATCATCATTATGCCCAGCCAAAACTGTACAGTTTTTCTACTATCTGTAGGTGTTGAGAGACATCAAGTTACACGTTATTTATCCTGAATTTTGCAGAAGTGTTAACGCGTTATCTCGTCGCGACCTATAAGTTTGGGTAATATGTGCTGGAATTTGCCCTGTCTGGAGAATCGCAATGCGTGGAGAATTTTATCAGCAGTTAACCAACGATCTGGAAACCGCACGGGCGGAAGGGTTGTTTAAAGAAGAGCGCATTATTACGTCTGCGCAGCAAGCAGATATCACTGTGGCTGATGGAAGCCACGTCATTAACTTTTGTGCCAACAACTATCTCGGGCTGGCGAATCATCCTGATCTGATTGCGGCGGCAAAGGCGGGAATGGATTCTCACGGTTTCGGCATGGCTTCGGTGCGTTTTATTTGCGGCACTCAGGACAGCCATAAAGAGCTTGAACAAAAACTGGCGGCCTTCCTGGGGATGGAAGATGCGATTCTCTACTCTTCCTGCTTTGATGCTAACGGTGGCCTGTTTGAAACGCTTCTGGGTGCGGAAGACGCCATTATCTCCGACGCACTGAACCACGCGTCTATTATTGATGGTGTGCGTCTGTGCAAAGCTAAACGCTATCGCTATGCCAACAACGATATGCAGGAGCTGGAAGCACGTCTGAAAGAAGCGCGTGAAGCCGGTGCGCGTCATGTGCTGATCGCCACCGATGGTGTGTTCTCAATGGACGGCGTGATTGCCAACCTGAAGGGCGTTTGCGATCTGGCAGATAAATATGATGCCCTGGTGATGGTAGACGACTCCCACGCGGTCGGTTTTGTCGGTGAAAATGGTCGTGGTTCCCATGAATACTGCGATGTGATGGGCCGGGTCGATATTATCACCGGTACGCTTGGTAAAGCGCTGGGCGGGGCTTCTGGTGGTTATACCGCGGCGCGCAAAGAAGTGGTTGAGTGGCTGCGCCAGCGTTCTCGTCCGTACCTGTTCTCCAACTCGCTGGCACCGGCCATTGTTGCCGCGTCCATCAAAGTACTGGAGATGGTCGAAGCGGGCAGCGAACTGCGTGACCGTCTGTGGGCGAACGCGCGTCAGTTCCGTGAGCAAATGTCGGCGGCGGGCTTTACCCTGGCGGGAGCCGATCACGCCATTATTCCGGTCATGCTTGGTGATGCGGTAGTGGCGCAGAAATTTGCCCGTGAGCTGCAAAAAGAGGGCATTTACGTTACCGGTTTCTTCTATCCGGTCGTTCCGAAAGGTCAGGCGCGTATTCGTACCCAGATGTCTGCGGCGCATACCCCTGAGCAAATTACGCGTGCAGTAGAAGCATTTACGCGTATTGGTAAACAACTGGGCGTTATCGCCTGAGGATGTGAGATGAAAGCGTTATCCAAACTGAAAGCGGAAGAGGGCATCTGGATGACCGACGTTCCTGTACCGGAACTCGGGCATAACGATCTGCTGATTAAAATCCGTAAAACAGCCATCTGCGGGACTGACGTTCACATCTATAACTGGGATGAGTGGTCGCAAAAAACCATCCCGGTGCCGATGGTCGTGGGCCATGAATATGTCGGTGAAGTGGTAGGTATTGGTCAGGAAGTGAAAGGCTTCAAGATCGGCGATCGCGTTTCTGGCGAAGGCCATATCACCTGTGGTCATTGCCGCAACTGTCGTGGTGGTCGTACCCATTTGTGCCGCAACACGATAGGCGTTGGTGTTAATCGCCCGGGCTGCTTTGCCGAATATCTGGTGATCCCGGCATTCAACGCCTTCAAAATCCCCGACAATATTTCCGATGACTTAGCCGCAATTTTTGATCCCTTCGGTAACGCCGTGCATACCGCGCTGTCGTTTGATCTGGTGGGCGAAGATGTGCTGGTTTCTGGTGCAGGCCCGATTGGTATTATGGCAGCGGCGGTGGCGAAACACGTTGGTGCACGCAATGTGGTGATCACTGATGTTAACGAATACCGCCTTGAGCTGGCGCGTAAAATGGGTATCACCCGTGCGGTTAACGTCGCCAAAGAAAATCTCAATGACGTGATGGCGGAGTTAGGCATGACCGAAGGTTTTGATGTCGGTCTGGAAATGTCCGGTGCGCCGCCAGCGTTTCGTACCATGCTTGACACCATGAACCACGGCGGCCGTATTGCGATGCTGGGTATTCCGCCGTCTGATATGTCTATCGACTGGACCAAAGTGATCTTTAAAGGCTTGTTCATTAAAGGTATTTACGGTCGTGAGATGTTTGAAACCTGGTACAAGATGGCGGCGCTGATTCAGTCTGGCCTCGATCTTTCGCCGATCATTACCCATCGTTTCTCTATCGATGATTTCCAGAAGGGCTTTGACGCTATGCGTTCGGGCCAGTCCGGGAAAGTTATTCTGAGCTGGGATTAACACGAACAAGGGCTGGTATTCCAGCCCTTTTATCTGAGGATAATCTGTTAAATATGTAAAATCCTGTCAGTGTAATAAAGAGTTCGTAATTGTGCTGATCTCTTATATAGCTGCTCTCATTATCTCTCTACCCTGAAGTGACTCTCTCACCTGTAAAAATAATATCTCACAGGCTTAATAGTTTCTTAATACAAAGCCTGTAAAACGTCAGGATAACTTCAGAGGTCGTCGGTAATTTATGATGAACAGCACCAATAAACTTAGTGTTATTATTCCGTTATATAATGCGGGCGATGATTTCCGCACTTGTATGGAATCTTTAATTACGCAAACCTGGACTGCTCTGGAAATCATTATTATTAACGATGGTTCAACGGATAATTCTGTTGAAATAGCAAAGTATTACGCAGAAAACTATCCGCACGTTCGTTTGTTGCATCAGGCGAATGCTGGCGCATCGGTGGCGCGTAATCGTGGGATTGAAGTGGCAACGGGCAAATATGTCGCTTTTGTCGATGCTGACGATGAAGTCTATCCCACCATGTACGAAACGCTGATGACCATGGCGTTAGAGGACGACCTCGACGTGGCGCAGTGCAACGCTGACTGGTGTTTTCGTGAAACGGGAGAAACCTGGCAATCCATCCCCACCGATCGCCTTCGCTCAACCGGCGTATTAACCGGCCCGGACTGGCTGCGGATGGGGCTTTCTTCGCGCCGTTGGACTCACGTTGTCTGGATGGGGGTTTATCGCCGTGATGTTATTGTTAAAAATAACATTAAATTTATTGCCGGATTACATCATCAGGATATTGTCTGGACAACAGAATTCATGTTTAACGCGCTGCGTGCGCGATATACCGAGCAATCATTATATAAATATTATCTGCATAATACGTCAGTGAGTCGGTTGCATAGACAAGGGAATAAAAACCTTAATTATCAACGTCACTATATTAAGATTACCCGCCTGCTGGAGAAATTAAATCGAAATTATGCCGACAAAATTATGATTTATCCGGAATTTCATCAGCAAATAACTTACGAGGCATTGCGTGTTTGCCATGCGGTGCGCAAAGAGCCGGATATTCTTACCCGCCAACGGATGATTGCCGAGATATTTACTTCCGATATGTATAAGCGCCTGATTACCAATGTGCGCAGCGTGAAGGTCGGTTACCAGGCGTTACTGTGGTCTTTCCGCTTATGGCAATGGCGCGACAAAACGCGGTCGCACCATCGCATTACGCGTAGCGCCTTTAATTTGCGCTAGCGTTAAACTTCGCCGCTTCGGGCTGTTTGCCCCAGCCTTGCCACTGATGCTGGAAGTAAACGATCAGCGTGCTCTGGCTGATGCTTTCGCTTAATACTTCAAAGAAGCGATTAGCATAAACAGGTTCTATCGGTTTCTTCGGTTTGCACAGCTTCACGCCACGGAACGGATTACGCGGTGCATCAGGCACAGCGTTTTTCGGCGGTGTAGAAGTATCAACCTGCGGTTCATTCAGCAAGCTGCTGGCTTTCACCAGCGTAATGTCTGGCGGCAGGTTATAAACCATCTGTTGCAACACGCGTACCGTTGCAGGGTGAGGATGCCCAATGGCAATGGTCGAACCGTTGCGACGCGCCAGGTCAATTGCGCGATTAAATTGCACACGGATGTCCGCTTCATTTTGCGAATCGTCGAGGAATACCTTCCGTTTGATCACCTTCACGCCAGTGCCTTGCGCGGCGCGCATCGCCTGGGTATTACCGATGGTTACGCTGTCGAGGAAGTAAAGATTGTAACGCTCCAGCGCCTGCATCACTTTCTGCATACCAAACAGGTTAGAGGTCATCTTGCTGCCCATGTGGTTGTTGATCCCCACGGCATAGGGCACGTTATTGACCGCACTACGAATAATGCGCTCAATTTCGTCGCTGCTCATCTCCGGGCGTAGCGTATTTTTCTCCAGCGGCTGTTTACTCAACGGTGCCATCGGGAGATGAATCAACACTTCGTGCCCGCTGTTATGCGCTTTGGTCGCCATCTCTCTGGCGTGCGGTGAATCGGGTAATACAGCGACGGAGATAGCGGAAGGCATCGCCAGCACCTGGTTTTCGTTGTGCGGGCGATACCCAAAATCATCAATGACGATGGCAAGTTTGCCAGCAAGTACGGGGGAGGAGAGCGCCAACAGAGCGGCAAATGCAAGAACGTTACGACGAAATGGAAACAAAACTTATCTTCCCAACCACGGCTGTGGATTGACCGCCTGACCCTGGCGGCGAATTTCGAAATAGAGTGAAGGCCGACCCTGACCGCCACTGCTGCCCACCAGTGCAATCGGCTGGCCCGCGCGAACCTGCGAACCAACGCTCACCAGTGCGCTCTGATTATAGCCGTAAAGACTCATGTCGCCTTTACCATGCTCAACCACCACCACCAGACCGTAGCCTTGCAGCCAGTCAGCCAGAATCACCCGACCGTCGGCAATCGCTTTAACTTCAGTACCTTCAGAAGCACCGATAACCATACCTTTCCAGCGTAATTCACCCTGTAGCTGTTCGCCATAGCGATGCAGCGTCGGCCCGCGAACCGGCCAGAATGCCTGACCACGCGGCGCGCCCAGACCACCGGTACGGGACATCAGCGATTTTTCGCTTTCGGTCGGTTTGTAGGTGGTGCCTTTGCGCGTCGCTTCTTTCTGGCGGTCGCGAACCGCCTGGGCCTCACGTGCTTCTCGTTCTGCACGCGCTTTCGCCGCGGCTTCCGCACGGGCAATGCTGTTACGCAGACGGGATTCGTTGGCGCGCAGCTCGCTCAACTGTTGCTGACCTTGCTGGATGGAAGACTCCAGCCCTGCCAGCGTCTTTTTACGCTCGTTCAGCGCCTGAGTCAGTTTCGCCTGTTGGGCGCGCTGCTCATATAACAGCGTTTGTTGCTCGCTCTGTTTCTCTTCCAGTTCAGCACGCTGCATGGCGACTTCTTCACGCGTTTGCTTCAACTGGGCAATGGTTTCTTGTCGCGCCTGGTTGAGATAGCCGAAATAAGCCTGTAAACGCTGTCCACGCTGGCTTTCTTCACCGCTGAGAATCAGCTGAATACCGGTATGCTCGCCCTGACGGAATGCGGCATCCAGTTGTGCGGCGAGGCTGCGCTCCTGGGCGGCTTTTTGCTGCTCCAGTTTGGCAATCGACGCGTTCATCTCATCAATCTGTTTATTGAGTTGATTGAGCGTGTTTTGCGTTTCGCGCAGCTTACGGGTGGCTTCAGAGATCGCTTCTTCCTGCTTTTTCAATTGTGCGAGCAGGCTTGCGCGTTGTTGTTGCTTTTGGCGTACCGCGCGCTCTTTTGCGGCGATGTCAGCCTGAATAGATTTGAGTTGGTCACGCTCATCCGCGTGGGCGGAAAAGGCGCACAACAATACGCCAGCGCTAAGAACGCTGGCGTAGATGATGGGCCTGATTGCAAACCTGCGCGGTTTCACGGCCCGTGTCATGGTATTAATCGCCTTTCCCCTCATGGGGAGGGATTATTCCACGATGAACAGCGGCTTACCAGTCATCTCTTGCGGGATTTCCATACCCATCAGCGACAACATGGTCGGCGCGATGTCAGAAAGTTTGCCGCCTTCAACCGCTTTCACGTTCTTATCACCAACGTAAATCAGCGGAACTGGCAGGTTGGTGTGTGCCGTGTGTGCCTGACCCGTTGCCGGATCGCGCATCTGCTCAGCGTTACCGTGGTCAGCGGTGATCAGCAGTTGTCCACCCACGGACTCAACCGCTTTCGCGACTTCTTCCACGCAGTGATCCAGCGCTTCAACCGCTTTAACCGCCGCTTCCATCACCCCGGTGTGACCTACCATGTCGCCGTTCGGATAGTTACAGATGATGGTGTCGTATTTGCCGCTCTTGATGGCCGCAACCAGTTTTTCGGTCAGCTCTGCGGAGCTCATTTCCGGTTGCAGATCGTAGGTAGCCACTTTCGGTGAGTTGATCAGAATGCGATCTTCGCCTTTGAACGACTCTTCTACGCCACCGTTGAAGAAGAAAGTAACGTGGGCATATTTTTCGGTTTCGGAAATACGCAACTGAGTTTTGTCGTTTTTCGCCATCCACTCGCCGAAGGTGTTAACCAGGGAAGCGGGTGGGTAAGCAACCGCAGTTTTGATGTCAGCGGCGTATTCGGTCAGCATCACGAAATCGACGTTAACCACTTTCTTACGCGCGAAGCCATCGAAATCAGCGTTCACGAAAGCACGAGTGATTTCACGCGCGCGGTCAGCACGGAAGTTCATGAAAATCAGTGCATCGCCGTCTTCCATTGCCGCGTCTGGCTGACCTTCAGCACGGATAACGGTCGCTTTCACGAATTCATCATTTTCGTCGCGAGCATAAGCAGCCTGCAAACCAGCAACGGCGGTATCGGCCTGGAACTCGCCCTGCGCCAGAGTCAGCAGGTCATAAGCTTTTTCTACGCGATCCCAACGGTTATCGCGGTCCATCGCGTAGTAACGACCAATGATGGACGCTACGCGGCCTTTGCCCAGCGCGGCAAATTTTTCTTCGAATTTTTTCAGCGAGGATTCAGCACTGCGCGGCGGAGTGTCGCGACCGTCAAGGAATGCGTGCAGGTAGATTTTTTCTGCGCCGCGTTCAGCTGCCAGTTCTACCATCGCCATGATGTGATCTTCGTGGCTGTGTACGCCGCCTGCGGAGAGCAGACCCATAATGTGTACCGCTTTGCCTGCGTTTTTCGCTTTATCTACCGCGCCAGTCAGCACCGGATTAGCAAAGAAAGCGCGATCTTTGATTTCAACGTCCAGACGAGTCAGGTCCTGATACACGATGCGGCCGGCACCCAGGTTAACGTGGCCTACTTCGGAGTTACCCATCTGACGGTCAGGCAGACCGACTTCCAGACCGGAAGCGTCGATTAGGGTATGCGGACGATTGGCCCACAGTGCATCCATTACCGGGGTTTTAGCACTAAAAATGGCGTTATCCTGCTGTTCTTCGCGATAGCCATAGCCATCCAGAATCACCAGTACCATAGGTTTTTTAGAAACCAACATTGCGACAACCTCATACTCAAGAGTCAAAATTTGCGTAATTTTACTACAGCTGAATCGATAAAATAGCCTCTGAAGATCAAAATATACGACCGCTCGCGGCAAGCCGATGCCAGATTTACGCTTTTTTTTCGTCGCGCCCCGCAAAATTGCATTCCAGTTAACGCGCTGGCTGTATTTGCCGCACCGCGCAGGTATACTCCTTTCCTGGTTTTTTTAATCACTACGTCGGGAGTTGTTACCCCCCATGCAAGAAATTATGCAATTTGTTGGCCGTCATCCCATACTGAGTATCGCCTGGATCGCGTTACTGGTGGCGGTTCTTGTGACTACGTTTAAGAGCCTGACCTCGAAAGTGAAGGTGATTACTCGTGGTGAAGCTACGCGTCTGATCAACAAAGAAGACGCTGTGGTTGTGGATTTACGTCAGCGTGATGACTTCCGTAAAGGCCATATCGCAGGTTCTATTAATCTGTTGCCGAGCGAAATCAAAGCCAACAATGTTGGTGAGCTTGAGAAGCACAAAGACAAACCGGTTATCGTGGTAGACGGTTCTGGCATGCAGTGCCAGGAGCCTGCAAACGCACTGACGAAAGCTGGTTTTGCGCAAGTATTCGTGCTGAAAGAAGGCGTCGCTGGCTGGGCTGGCGAAAACTTGCCTTTGGTGCGCGGCAAATAATTTACCTGTCGTCTTTCATGATGCAGGCCGTTAGCTGCAATTAGGCCCCCAGCGACTTATTGTTATAAGCTTCTGGGGACACTCCATTTTGCTGCCGCCCTGCAACATGAAATTTCAGGGTAAAAAAACAGGAGCTAATTTATGGCCAATGTTGAAATCTATACCAAAGAAACCTGCCCGTATTGCCATCGTGCAAAAGCACTGCTGAGCAGCAAGGGCGTGAGTTTCCAGGAGCTGCCGATCGATGGCAACGCCGCCAAGCGTGAAGAGATGATCAAACGCAGCGGTCGCACCACGGTTCCCCAGATTTTTATTGACGCACAGCACATTGGCGGCTGTGATGACTTGTATGCATTGGATGCACGTGGTGGACTGGATCCCCTGCTGAAATAACGTGTGAACGTTGGCATTACATTGCGCAGTATTTAAGGACAACACTTAAGGGTTTTCTACACATGTCAGAACAAAACAACACTGAAATGACTTTCCAGATCCAACGTATTTATACCAAGGATATCTCTTTCGAAGCGCCGAACGCGCCGCACGTTTTCCAGAAAGATTGGCAACCAGAAGTTAAACTTGATCTGGATACGGCATCTTCCCAACTGGCAGATGACGTATACGAAGTGGTACTGCGTGTTACCGTAACGGCCTCTTTGGGCGAAGAAACCGCGTTCCTGTGTGAAGTTCAGCAGGGCGGTATTTTCTCCATCGCGGGTATCGAAGGCACCCAGATGGCGCATTGCCTGGGAGCATACTGCCCGAACATTCTGTTCCCGTATGCTCGTGAGTGCATCACCAGCATGGTATCCCGCGGTACATTCCCGCAACTGAACCTTGCGCCGGTTAACTTCGATGCGCTGTTCATGAACTATTTGCAGCAGCAGGCTGGCGAAGGTACTGAAGAACATCAGGATGCCTGATGAACCAACGTAATGCTTCAATGACTGTGATCGGTGCCGGCTCGTACGGCACCGCTCTTGCCATCACCCTGGCAAGAAATGGCCACGAGGTTGTCCTCTGGGGCCATGACCCTGAACATATCGCAACGCTTGAACGCGACCGCTGTAACGCCGCGTTTCTCCCCGATGTGCCTTTTCCCGATACGCTCCATCTTGAAAGCGATCTCGCCACTGCGCTGGCAGCCAGCCGTAATATTCTCGTCGTCGTACCCAGCCATGTCTTTGGTGAAGTGCTGCGCCAGATTAAACCACTGATGCGTCCTGATGCGCGTCTGGTGTGGGCGACCAAAGGGCTGGAAGCGGAAACCGGACGTCTGTTACAGGACGTGGCGCGTGAGGCCTTAGGCGATCAAATTCCGCTGGCGGTTATCTCTGGCCCAACGTTTGCGAAAGAACTGGCGGCAGGTTTACCGACAGCTATTTCGCTGGCCTCGACCGATCAGACCTTTGCCGATGATCTCCAGCAGCTGCTGCACTGCGGCAAAAGTTTCCGCGTTTACAGCAATCCGGATTTCATTGGCGTGCAGCTTGGCGGCGCGGTGAAAAACGTTATTGCCATTGGTGCGGGGATGTCCGACGGTATCGGTTTTGGTGCGAATGCGCGTACGGCGCTGATCACCCGTGGGCTGGCTGAAATGTCGCGTCTTGGTGCGGCGCTGGGTGCCGACCCTGCCACCTTTATGGGCATGGCGGGGCTTGGCGATCTGGTGCTTACCTGTACCGACAACCAGTCGCGTAACCGCCGTTTTGGCATGATGCTCGGTCAGGGCATGGATGTACAAAGCGCGCAGGAGAAGATTGGTCAGGTGGTGGAAGGCTACCGCAATACGAAAGAAGTCCGCGAACTGGCGCATCGCTTCGGCGTTGAAATGCCAATAACCGAGGAAATTTATCAAGTATTATATTGCGGAAAAAACGCGCGCGAGGCAGCATTGACTTTACTAGGTCGTGCACGCAAGGACGAGCGCAGCAGCCACTAACCCCAGGGAACCTTTGTTACCGCTATGACCCGGCCCGCGCAGAACGGGCCGGTCATTATCTCATCGTGTGGAGTAAGCAATGTCGTGTGAAGAACTGGAAATTGTCTGGAACAATATTAAAGCCGAAGCCAGAACGCTGGCGGACTGTGAGCCAATGCTGGCCAGTTTTTACCACGCGACGCTACTCAAGCACGAAAACCTTGGCAGTGCACTGAGCTACATGCTGGCGAACAAGCTGTCATCGCCAATTATGCCTGCTATTGCTATCCGTGAAGTGGTGGAAGAAGCCTACGCCGCTGACCCGGAAATGATCGCCTCTGCGGCCTGTGATATTCAGGCGGTGCGTACCCGCGACCCGGCAGTCGATAAATACTCAACCCCGTTGTTATACCTGAAGGGTTTTCATGCCTTGCAGGCCTATCGCATCGGTCACTGGTTGTGGAATCAGGGGCGTCGCGCACTGGCAATCTTTCTGCAAAACCAGGTTTCTGTGACGTTCCAGGTCGATATTCACCCGGCAGCAAAAATTGGTCGCGGTATCATGCTTGACCACGCGACAGGCATCGTCGTTGGTGAAACGGCGGTGATTGAAAACGACGTATCGATTCTGCAATCTGTGACGCTTGGCGGTACGGGTAAATCTGGTGGTGACCGTCACCCGAAAATTCGTGAAGGTGTGATGATTGGCGCGGGCGCGAAAATCCTCGGCAATATTGAAGTTGGGCGCGGCGCGAAGATTGGCGCAGGTTCCGTGGTGCTGCAACCGGTGCCGCCGCATACCACCGCCGCTGGCGTTCCGGCTCGTATTGTCGGTAAACCAGACAGCGATAAGCCATCAATGGATATGGACCAGCATTTCAACGGTATTAACCATACATTTGAGTATGGGGATGGGATCTAATGTCCTGTGATCGTGCCGGATGCGATGTAATCATCTATCCGGCCTACAGTAACTAATCTCTCAATACCGCTCCCGGATACCCCAACTGCCGCCAGGCTTCATACACCACTACCGACACCGCATTGGACAGATTCATGCTGCGGCTGTCCGGCACCATCGGAATGCGAATTTTTTGTTCAGCGGGCAGGGCATCAAGAATGCTCGCTGGCAGGCCGCGTGTTTCCGGGCCGAACATCAGATAATCGCCATCCTGATAGCTTACGGCGCTGTGAGCAGGTGTACCTTTCGTGGTGAGGGCGAACAGGCGCTGGGGATTTTCTGCTTCGAGGAACGCGCGATAGTCATGATGACGCGTAACGGCGGTAAACTCGTGATAGTCCAGCCCCGCGCGGCGCAGGCGCTTATCGTCCCAGGCAAATCCCATCGGTTCGATGATATGCAGACGAAAGCCGGTATTAGCGCAAAGACGGATGATGTTGCCAGTATTTGGCGGAATTTCTGGTTCGTAAAGTACGATGTTTAGCATACTGCCCCCTTAGTGCGGGGGCAGGATAGCAGAAAATTGGTGAGCAGTGCGGCCTTTTCCCCTCACCCCGGCCCTCTCCCCGGAGGGGCGAGGGAGAAAAAAAGAGTGCGGTGTCGTTTCAGAGTGAGGGAGTACATACAGCGCCGAACGGTCCCCTCTCCCTGAGGGAGAGGGTTAGGGTGAGGGGGCGCAAACGACTATGCCGCATTCCCTTTCGCCATGGGAGCCAGTGCCGCAGGCAACTCTTTACCCAGCCCCTGCACCAGCGAATCTTGCGTAATTTCGCTGATCGATTTCGCGCCAGTCAGCGTCATCGCCACTTTCATCTCTTTTTCGATCAGATTTAGCAGGTTAGCTACACCCGCCTGGCCCGCTGTTGCCAGCGCATACAAGAAAGCACGACCCAGCAGTACGGTGTCGGCACCGAGCGCAATCATACGCACGACATCAAGCCCGTTACGAATTCCGCTATCCGCCAGAATGGCTATATCACCTTTCACCGCATCTGCAATAGCAGGCAGTGCACGGGCGGAAGAGAGTACACCGTCCAGCTGGCGGCCACCGTGGTTAGAAACCACAATTCCATCAGCACCAAAACGTACTGCATCGCGCGCATCTTCCGGATCGAGGATCCCTTTGATCACCATCGGGCCATCCCAGAAATCGCGGATCCATTCAAGGTCTTTCCATGAGATGGACGGATCGAAGTTATTCCCCAGCCAGCCGATGTAATCTTCCAGTCCGGTCGGTTTGCCGAGATAAGCTGAGATATTACCTAAATCATGTGGACGACCGTTCAGGCCCACATCCCACGCCCATTGCGGATGTGTCACCGCTTGCAAGTAGCGGCGCATTGCCGCGTTCGGGCCGCTCATACCTGAATGCGCATCACGGTAGCGTGCGCCCGGTGTCGGCATATCCACGGTGAAAACCAGCGTCGAACAACCCGCTGCTTTTGCTCGCTCCAGCGCGTTACGCATAAAGCCGCGATCGCGCAGTACATAAAGCTGGAACCACATTGGGCGCTTGATGGCTGGCGCGACTTCTTCAATCGGGCAAACGGAAACCGTCGAGAGAGTAAACGGAATACCATGCGCGTCCGCCGCTTTGGCTGCCTGAACTTCGCCACGACGCGCATACATGCCACACAAACCCACCGGAGCCAGTGCCACCGGCATCGACAATTTCTCATTAAACAGCGTCGTTTCCAGGCTTAAGTCGGACATGTTTTTCAGAATACGCTGGCGCAGCGCCACTTCTGACAAATCTTCCACGTTGCGGCGCAGCGTGTATTCAGAATATGCACCACCATCCATATAGTGGAACAGGAACGGCGGCAGAATGCGTTGCGCTGCGGCGCGATAATCGCTGGCTGCGGAAATAATCATGCGTTTTTCTCCCTCGAATGCTCATTATGCTCACCGGGCAGGCGGGTAATCCGTGCGTGGCGAGCCTGATCTTCATCGAATCGTTTCATGGTGGTGTGAACAAAACTAAGGTGCGCCATCATTGCTTTACGCGCCCCGTCAGCATCACCGGCAAAAATGGCGTCAATGACAGCCTGATGTTGTTCGGTCAGTTGTGAAAAAACCGGTGGCACCAGATACATCCGCTGACGGCTATGCTTCACTGAGGATTGCAGGACATCGAAGAAACCGCGCATGGTTTGCAGCAGCACGATGTTATGTGAGGCTTCGGCAATCGCCAGATGAAAACGAACGTCCGCTTGTGAGGCGATATCCGGGTCTTCACTTAGCGTTGCTTCAAAGCAAAGCTGAATCTTTTCTTTGTCGCCAGGTGTGGCGCGCATTGCCGCATGCCATGCGGTGCTGGCTTCAATGGCGTAGCGGGCTTCCAGAATATCGAAACTGTAATCCGGATCATCGGCCATCAGTGTTTTTAGCGGCTGGACGATGTTTTGCTCCGACCATGTGTCATGACGCCAGCGAATAAACGTCCCGCCGCCGCGTCGACTGAGCAGCACGCCTTCACTCACCAGTTTTGCCAGCGCCTCGCGCAGTGAATTACGTGATACGCCGAGTTGCATCGCCAGTTGGCGCTCAGCGGGCAACTTCATGCCCGCTTCCAGGTTTTTTTCATCAATCAGCGCCCGCACACGATCGGCAACCTCGTCTGACAGGCGTCTGGGTAAAACAATCATTAAGGAATCATCCACGTTAAGACATAAGCCTGAAGCGTGGTGATCACGCCCACTATACAGGTGAAGATCAGGCTGTGTTTGACAGTAAAGCGGAACAAATCAGACTCTTTGCCCACCAGGCCTACCGCCGCACAGGCGATAGCGATAGATTGCGGGGAGATCATCTTACCGGTGACGCCACCGGTGGTATTGGCGGCAACCAGCAACAGATCAGAGACGCCAATTTGTTGTGCTGCGGTGGCTTGCAGCGCGGCGAACAGGGCGTTAGATGAGGTATCCGACCCGGTCAGGAATACCCCCAGCCAGCCGAGGAACGGCGAGAAGAAGGTGAATGCATGACCGGTGTGCGCCAGTGCCAGCGCCAGTGTTGATGACAGTCCGGAATAGTTCGAAATAAAGGCGAATGCCAGCACCATACCGATGGAGTAGATGGGCAGAGCCAGTTCTTTCAGCGTGCTGCCGAAGGTGCTGATAGCGTCAGACGGTTTCATCTTCAGCCAGACAATCGAGAGCAGTGCAGCAAACAGAATGGCGGTGCCGGTGGCAGAGAACCAGTCAAACTTAAACACGGCGGCATAGGCTGTAGCCTCGCTGACCACTGGCGGCATACGGGCAACCAGTTTATCGAGGTACGGCACCGGAATATTGATCACCCACTCATACAGCGCGCCACCCGATGCGAACAGGGCTTTAAACGGCGGGATACTCCACAGTGTTACGGTAGCTGTCAGGAACAGGAACGGTGTCCAGGCACGTAACACCTGACCCGCAGTGTAACCGGTGTGGGCCAGCGTCATATCAACCTGTGACGCCCCCAAATCACCAAAACGGAATACACGCACTGGCTGCCAGCGTTTGAGGAACAGCGTCAGGCAGAGCAGTGATACCAGCGAAGAGATAATGTCCGGCAGCTCCGGCCCAATGAAGTTAGAGCTAAGGTACTGAGCGATGGCAAACGAGCCGCCCGCAACCACGACCGCAGGCCACGTCTCTTTGATACCGCGCCAGCCGTCCATAATCGCCATGATCCAGAACAGCACGATAATGGTCATAAACGGTAGCTGCCGCCCCACCATCTGACCAATCTCAAAGCTGTCGATACCTGTTACCTGTCCGGCAACCAGGATTGGAATGCCCATCGCACCAAATGCCACTGGCGCGGTGTTAACAATCAGGCACAGCCCGGCGGCGTACAGCGGTTTAAAACCCAGGCCGACCAGCAATGCGGCGGTAATTGCTACCGGTGCGCCAAAGCCTGCGGCTCCTTCAAGGAACGCGCCGAAACAGAAACCGACGATCAGCATTTGCAGACGCTGGTCAGGGGTTATCGAAAGAATAGACGAGCGAATGATGTCAAACTGCCCGGTTTTCACCGAGATCTTATAGACGAACACCGCTGCAATAATGATCCACGCGATGGGCCACAACCCGTAGAAGAAACCATAAACCACCGAGGCCAGCGCGTTAGCGACCGGCATTTTATAGAACAGCAAAGCCACGGCAAGGGCGATTGCCACCGTCCACGAGGCGGCGACGTATCCTTTCAGTTTGAGCTTAATCAGCGCAAAGAAGAAAAACAGGATGGGAAGCGATGCTATCAGACTGGAAAGCCAGATATTCCCGGCGGGATCGTAGTTTTGTTGCCAGAGATTCATTGCAGGTCTCCTGGAGTCCACGCACATCGTGTAATGAGTCTGTTGCTCATCTCCTTGTCACACGTTGTGTAAAAGTGGCACTGCCAATTGTGTTGTGTAGGGATAATGACAATGAATGGTTAACTAAATGTTATGTATTGGCAACATTGATGTGAGTTTTAATTGGGAAATTGTGAACCAGAGGTCAGATAAGCGAAGAATTGGTAGGGCCAATTCTTGTGGGGGGAGATGTCTGGTAAAGAAAAGGGCAATCCTCATCAGAGAATTGCCCTTAGGTTGTTGATCCAGAGCGCCTTATCTTGCCGGATGCGGCGTGAACACCTTACTCGGCCTATAGGAATGTGCAGAATCACCCTGTAGATACTGTGTTCTTAAAACGCGGTCTTTGAAAACCCAGTCATCTCCTGCAGGCCCATTTCGCGGCCCAGTGCGGTCATTGGGTGCACAACGACCAGTCCGCGAACACTTTTCTTCAGCTTGCCCATATCAGCCTGCTCTTTTTTGGTAATTGCGCGCTGGAATGGCATCTTCATCAGCTTCTGTGCTTCTTTACTCAGTTTTTGGCTATGAACTTCACGCAGGCGAGCAATTTCTGCTTCCAGCGTGGCTTTCTCTTTTTCCAGCTCGGCATATTTGTCTGCGGCTTCAACCAGCGAAAGATCGGCCTGCTGGTGGCGGATGGCGTCCAGGCGATCGCTGAGACGTTTGATTTCGTTTTTTTCGACTTCTTTCATGTGATGGCTTCTGATAAAGATAAATTTATAGCCCCTAGTATGCGCGACCAGGTGCTTTGTTCACAACTAATGACATTGTAATAGTTCTGTAACGTAATCATTAACATGCTCAAAAACTACGCAATTCGTTGATTAATTAAGAAATCTATAGAAAAAAGATAATAAACAGCAGCGGATGATTATTGAGGATTCAGCACGTTTTCCTTAATGTCATCTTTACCGGGAACCTAAACTAAAATTGGCGGCCGCGCATTCCCGGCGCGGGGTAATACGGAGATATCATCATGGGCAAATTAGGTGAAAACGTTCCGCTTCTTATCGATAAAGCCGTAGATTTCATGGCATCAAGCCAGGCGTTCCGGGAGTATCTGAAAAAACTTCCTCCCCGTAACGCGATTCCGTCCGGAATACCCGATGAAAGCGTGCCGTTATATCTACAACGTCTGGAGTATTATCGTCGGCTTTATCGGCCGAAGCAGGTAGAGGGGCAGTAAGCAGACGTTGCTTACTTTTGAAAGGCTTTTTTTAAGCTGATTTTGGAAATCAGCTCAGTCAGTGAAAGGACCATTGTTGATCGCACAGCCTGTTGATAGCGCTGAATTTGCATTGCATACAAACTGGAGTCTGCTGGTTCAAACTGTGGCGGCGGTGGTAACGCCGCCACGCAGTGCAGTTCACCAAAGGGTCCAAGGATTTCGTCGTCGGTAAAGGCGTACTCGTTGCCGTCGTGATTTAGCTCTTCACGCAATGCCATCAGCAGTTCCGCATCTTCGTATTCCTGGCGGTTAATGACGCCCAACCCGTAAATGAGTTTTAAACGCACAGAAAGATCGCCCAGCGGACCATCGCCGTCGAGTAACGGTTCTACAGCATACTTCACCGCGTAATCGTCTTTGCGGAATACCTGAAGCACCAGAAGATTTACCGCCTCGGTCAGGAGCTCGACGGCGGTGATCAGAAAGCTTCGCACGGTTTTGCCAGCATTCAGACGCTCAAGCACACGGTTTTCAAAGGCCTGGGTTTGTTCCATTGTTGCCTGCATATCTGACAATCTGTTATTCGGGCGCAGGGTGTCCTGCGCCTGGTCCACCATTATTGCATTGCTTTATAAGCGGTTACCGCCTCGGATACAACCTCGCTGTTGGCATCAAGACCGGAAATCTGTGCCAGCGCCGCCTGCGGACCTTTGTCAGCGATCAGTGCTGCCAGTTCCTGAGCCTGCGGATCATCTTCACTGCGGAAGTGCATTGCAGCGGCAATACCTTCAATCAGGTTTTTATGTGGCAGACCATATTCCAGCGTACCGAGCAGTGGCTTGATCAGACGGTCGCCAGCACTCAGTTTACGCAGTGGCTGACGGCCTACGCGCTCTACATCATCTTTCAGATACGGGTTCTCAAAACGGCCGAGAATTTTCTGGATGTACGCCGCATGCTTGTCAGCGTCAAAGCCGTAGCGCTTGATCAATACTGCACCACTTTCTTCCATCGCACCTTTTACCACCGCGCGGATTTTCTCGTCGAGAATCGCGTCACGAATGGTCTGATGACCGGCCAGTTTTCCGAGGTACGCGGTTATAGCATGACCCGTGTTCAGGGTGAAGAGTTTACGTTCGACAAATGCCATCAGGTTGTCGGTTAACTCCATGCCTGGGATGTTCGGCAGTGCGCCTTTGAACTGCGTTTTATCGACAATCCATTCGCTGAAGGTTTCTACCGTCACTTCCAGCGGATCGTTAGTTGCCGAAGCCGAAGGCGGTACGATGCGGTCAACGGCGGAATCGACAAAGCCAACGTGTTCTTCTACCCACGCTTTGGCGTCTTCCGGCAGGGCGTTCATCACATGGCCTTTCAGCTGCGTGGTACCGCGTACCATGTTTTCACAGGCGATGATGTTCAGCGGGGATTCATTACCTTGTTCTTTACGTTTCACCAGCCCTTTGGCGATTGCCGGAGCAATACGTTCCAGCACAACCGGGCCAACGGCGGTAGTGACTAAATCAACCTGAGCAATCAGATCAACGACATCATCACCAATGCTGCTGACAGCATTGACGCCGGAAACGGTATCTACCTGCTCGGTTTCACCAACCACATGTACCTGATAGCTATGACGGGCATTCAGGGCATCAAGTACCACCTGATTGACATCGGCAAACGTCAGTTGGATACCCGCGTCTGCCAGCAGTTTACCGATAAAGCCACGACCGATATTACCTGCGCCAAAATGTAATGCTTTCATAGTATTAACCTTCATCAATGTTTTTACCCGAGAGGGCTGGGGTGAGGCTTTTCCCTCACCCAAACCCTCTCCGTGAGGAGAGGGGCAGCGCCGGATGCGGCGTAAGCGCCTTATCCGGCCTACAAGAACGTGCAAATTCAACAAATTGTGATGCATCCTGTAGGCCTGATAAGCGTAGCGCATCAGGCAATTAACCCCACCTTCTCCATGTGGAGAGGGTGGGATTGGATTACTTACGACCTGCCAGCAGTTCCAGCACTTCATCCACGCTGGTGGTGTGTGCCAGACGCTCGATGACGGACTCATCATCCAGTGCATTGGTCAGGCTGGTGATAACCTGAATGTGCTCGTTGTTACGGGCAGCAATACCAATCACCAGACGGGCAATGTCATCTTCTTCTTCACCGAAGCGCACGCCTTCCGGGTACTGGCAGAACACGACGCCCGTTTTCAGTACGCGATCTTTCGCTTCAACCGTACCGTGTGGCACCGCGATAGACTCACCCAGATAAGTCGGGGTCAGTTTTTCACGATCCAGCATCGCCTGAACGTATTCCGGCTCAACGTAACCGCCTTTCACCAGCTGCTCGCCAGCAAAACGAATCGCTTCTTCTTTGGTTGCCGCTTTGCGACCGAGGAAGATGTTCTCCGCGCCTAGCTTGAACAGGTTAGCACTGGAATCGTCAAAGCTGTCTTTCAGGCTGTCTTTTACTTTCTCTTCGTTTGCCGTGTGGCGTTGGGCAGCAACCAGACGTTCGGTCAGGCTGGTGTACAGGCCGCTGTCGAGGAAGTTGGTCAGCGAAATATGCTGTGCCTGCGGAACCTGGCGCATAGCGCGTTCGGTCAGGTCACGGTGAGTGATGACGAGGTCCACATCTGGCGGCAGGTTGTTGATCGCGCTGTTAGTAACAGAAATCTGCGACAGACCTGCATCCTGAATTTTCTTACGCAGAACGCCTGCGCCCATCGCACTGGAACCCATACCGGCGTCACAGGCAACGATGATTTTACGTACGTGGCTCAGGTCGTTAGTCACATCGCCAGCAGACAGCGGAGATGCGCCTTTAGACTCAGCTTTCATGTCCTGCATACGACGAGTTGCTGCTTCAATATCATCTTCTTCTTTCACTTTGCTGGTTTTCAGCAAAATAGCAGAGACAACGAAGGAGACAGCCATCGCCGCACACACACCCGCGATGTTAGCGAAGTAAGCACCTTTTGGTGTCATCGCCAGTACAGCAAGGATAGAACCCGGAGATGCCGGAGAAACCAGACCACCGCCCAGGATAGTCAGCGTGAACACGCCAGTCATACCGCCGAGGATGACTGCGAGGATCAGACGCGGATTCATCAGCACATACGGGAAGTAGATTTCGTGGATACCCCCCAGGAAGTGGATGATTGCCGCACCGCCCGCAGACTGTTTAGCGCTACCACGACCAAAGAACATGTACGCCAGCAGCACGCCCATACCTGGACCTGGGTTAGCTTCAATCAGGAAGAAGATTGATTTACCCAGTTCATGGGACTGCTGAATACCCAGCGGCGAGAAGATACCGTGGTTAATGGCGTTGTTGAGGAACAGGATTTTCGCCGGTTCAACAAAGATAGACGCCAGCGGCAGCATGTCATGGACAACCATGAAGTTAACGCCCGCAGCCAGCATTTTGGACAGGGCTTCAACAATCGGGCCAATGCCGAGGAATGCCAGAATAGCGAGGATCATCCCGATGATGCCTGCGGAGAAGTTATTCACCAGCATCTCAAAACCGGATTTGATCTTACCGTCTACCCAGCGGTCGAAGTGCTTAATGCACCAGCCGCCCAGCGGACCTGCAATCATAGAACCGAGGAACATCGGCATGTCTGCGCCGACGATAACGCCCATGGTGGTGATGGCACCGACTACGCCGCCACGTTCGCCGCCTACCAGCTTACCACCGGTATAACCGATCAGCAGCGGCAGGAGATAAGTGATCATCGGCCCGACCAGCTTCGCCAGCGTCTCGTTCGGTAACCACCCTGTTGGAATAAATAACGCGGTGATGATACCCCACGCGATAAACGCGCCGATATTTGGCATCACCATGTTGCTGAGGAAACGACCAAAGCTTTGCACTTTGATCTTAATATCGGATGACATAAAAACACCCCTTCTTATGTTTGCTGTCGCGCAGGCTGGAAGCCCGAGGTTTTTTGTTAATGTGGCGGCAGAGGTAGCCGGACCTTGTAGATACTGCGAAATCTGGCACTGAATCGGTTAACTGTCCAGTCGACGGCCTTTTGTGTGATATCAATCACATAAATATAGGGGGTAGAGAGGTAATTGACGTGACGTTCATCACAAAACGCTTGTGTAAAAAAGCAACAAGGCGGCGATTTTCGCTAAAAATGGCATTTAAATGTGAGTAGTGTCACATTTTTGTTTTGATGGTTTGTTGAATCTTTGTGATCTGAATCACAAGATATTTTCTTACGGCGTTCACCTGATGTGATCTACAGCATGTTATGCCTTCGTCATACAATCGTTATGTAACTAAGCAACTCATCACCTCTAAAAATTATTCTTTGGTGTTATGGCGAGAATCGCGAACCCGGATTATTGTCAAAATATCAGCCTGACTCCCTTCTGGCTGCCAGCCCAAAAACAACACTGATAAACGTGAATCCGAGGCAGATATGTTTCTAAACTATTTCGCGTTGGGAGTGCTGATCTTCGTCTTTCTGGTGATTTTTTATGGAATCATCGCGATACATGACATCCCTTATCTGATTGCCAAAAAGCGCAACCATCCCCATGCCGACGCTATTCATACGGCGGGCTGGGTGAGCCTGTTTACTCTGCATGTTATCTGGCCGTTTCTGTGGATCTGGGCGACGCTCTATCAACCGGAGCGTGGCTGGGGTATGCAGTCACATGTTGCGTCGCAGGAGAAAGCGACTGACCCGGAAATCGCCGCACTTTCTGACCGAATTTCCCGGCTGGAGCATCAACTCGCCGCCGAGAAAAAGACTGACTATTCCACGTTCCCGGAGATCTAATTATGGATCTATTGATTGTTTTAACTTACGTGGCGCTGGCGTGGGCGGTCTTTAAAATCTTCCGCATTCCGGTAAATCAGTGGACGCTGGCGACGGCGGCGCTGGGAGGCGTGTTTCTGGTGAGTGGTTTGATTTTGTTGATGAACTACAACCACCCTTACACTTTTACCGCGCAAAAGGCAGTGATAGCGATCCCTATCACGCCACAGGTGACGGGAATTGTTACTGAAGTCACTGACAAGAATAATCAGCTTATTCAAAAGGGCGAGGTGCTTTTTAAGCTCGACCCGGTTCGTTACCAGGCGCGAGTTGACAGACTTCAGGCTGACCTGATGACGGCGACGCATAATATAAAGACGCTGCGTGCGCAGCTCACTGAAGCGCAGGCCAACACCACCCAGGTTTCAGCGGAGCGCGACCGTCTGTTTAAAAATTATCAACGTTACTTGAAAGGCAGCCAGGCGGCGGTGAATCCGTTCTCGGAACGTGACATCGACGATGCGCGGCAAAATTTCCTCGCGCAGGATGCGCTGGTGAAAGGCTCGGTGGCGGAGCAGGCGCAGATCCAGAGCCAGCTCGACAGTATGGTTAACGGCGAGCAATCGCAGATTGTGAGCTTAAGAGCGCAACTTACTGAAGCAAAATATAACCTTGAGCAGACTGTCATTCGCGCGCCGAGCAATGGCTACGTTACTCAGGTACTGATCCGCCCAGGTACATACGCAGCTGCCTTGCCGCTGCGTCCGGTGATGGTCTTCATCCCCGAGCAAAAACGGCAAATTGTCGCCCAATTTCGGCAAAACTCGCTGTTACGTCTGAAACCCGGCGATGATGCGGAAGTGGTGTTTAACGCGCTACCTGGGCAGGTGTTTCACGGCAAACTGACTAGTATTTTACCTGTCGTGCCAGGCGGTTCTTATCAGGCGCAGGGGGTATTGCAATCATTAACGGTCGTGCCCGGCACGGACGGTGTGCTGGGAACCATTGAACTGGACCCTAACGATGATATCGATGCCTTACCCGACGGCATCTACGCCCAGGTGGCGGTTTACTCCGACCATTTCAGCCATGTTTCGGTGATGCGGAAAGTGCTGCTAAGAATGACCAGCTGGATGCATTATCTTTATTTGGATCATTGAGGGGGAGGGGGGAGATTATGGAACTTTGCTCCTTGTAAGGACTAATTATTTTTGCATATTACTTCATTAGCTGCGATGATTTTTCTTTAATATTCATTATGTTAATAAGTTCTGGATGAGTGTGCTCTCATTGGATTTTTTATCCGTCTTGTTCTGCCGCAGGATGAGACTATACATCGTCGAGATCGCAATGATGATATGAGTTGTTCCACCTGCGACGGCTCTAATCAAAAAAGAGCAGGAGTGCTTTTCCATCTATTGCGATGATGGCTTTATTATCTGAAGGATGACAGTCACATTTAAAAAATATTTAATCTATAGATCACAATGTAGGGTCATGGAATATATGTATACAACTATTTTCTTCTTCACTTTTAATTATCGTATTCATTATAAAACTAAGTTAAAAAAACTCCTGGAGAGTGAGTTATTAATATATTTTTAAATAAAATTAAGTTATCATTCATCGATGCACTTTATAGAATCATCAATGGCCATAATAGTACTATTAACTCTCAATTTTATATTTTTATCATCACTACAAATATTAACTGAATTTATATCAATGATTTTTTTTATTCTTATCTTTTATTTTATTTACTGTTTCAATGCAATCAGCGGCAAGTTGGAGTGGATTTAGATTTTTCAGATATGGTCTTATGATCTTTCCCTTACTTAATAAATAGCATGTATAGGATTCGGAAAGTCCAGCATCTATTTTGTACCTCATTATATTAGATAAGGATGTGAGAAATTCCTTGTTATCATTCGCAGCCATATATGCCAGTCCGAGTTCAGCCTCTGCGGCCTTACAGGCAAAATAGCTTAGTGAACACGCTTTTCGTCCCTCTTTAGTACTGGCTGATATTAGTGCCCATAATATTGCTTTGTCTGCCAAATCTAACTCTCTCTGAAATTGTCTTGCAGTAACTGCACTCGCAGAAATAGAGAAAAAAATACAATTGTTAATAACCTTGCCATATTTTTTAGTCCGTAACTGTTAATGTGCTATCTGGCTCTGAAAATATTAACTCATTTAATTTTTGCATGTCATTAGATAAACCAGTTATACAACCCTCGGAACAGAATCGAGGTCCTAAAGACGGACCAAAAGCGTTTAAACAACTATGTATTGAAAATCCATTGCGATTATAAGTTCCTGTATTAACTGACGGTACTAATCGTATGCCGTCAGGTTTTCTATTGCTTGCTCCCGGGTCATTAACATTCCAACTCCATAGGCCTTGAGGTATTGGCCATCTATTTATAAATGTGTACAACGGGGATTATTTTTACATTGCATATTATTACCAGAAGCGACTGGAATACTAAGCACATCATAAAAATTATCATCACATGGTATATCTGAAACACACGAAAGCATACCTAAAGTTATGCTGTATAAACAGGTGGCTAATCCCAAGGGGATCGATTCCAGAAATCGGGTTCAACGGATACTGATAAAAATTCCACCTACCTTCCAGCCCAATCGGAGCCTGAGTGTTATACCGCCCCTGCTGCGGTTAATGTTACCGATAATAGTTATAGTACAGCCCTGATTCATCATCATACTACTGCTGCGGCAGTCTGATGAACTATTGCTTTTACGGATTCTCCTTATTCTTCCTTCTATCCATTCGCTTTAGCTTTTTGAGCTCTTGAAGTTTGCTCTTTGCATCAATATTACCGTTATTTACAGCGAATTCCATCCAATAAATAGCTCTATTCAAATTATAATATTCTGATAATGTTGGATTTGTATCTGATAAAAAGACCCCATAATTAAACTGCGCTGTAACATTCCCCTGAGATGCTGATCTTTCCAAGAATCGCAATTGTTTGTAAATGTTATTTTTAGTAAAGCAGTAATATTGATATAGTCGAAATGATGCCTCTGAATCACCATGTTGTGATTTATACTTCAGTTTCATCAACTTTTCTTCACTTAAATCATAGGTCATTGCTGTAGACCCCATCATACTTTCGTTTTGTTTTATTTTCACATCAGCACCATGCAATTGACAAATAAAAGAGAAATAAAAAAATAGTAACAAGCATGCTTTCATACATCTACAACCTATCTTATATCACTGGGTTTTTCTGGCGTACCTTGCATATTAGAAATGGGGTGCCCAGATGGCCCATATGTTATCCAATTACCAAGGTCTTTTGTTGTTATAGCCATTAGATCCTTATTTGAATTAAGGTTCGTTGGTGCTGTTAGCACTGTATCCATTTTTAACTTACCATTAGTTCCTCGCCCCCACCACGTCCATAGCGTGTCAGGTCCTATTACATTTGTATGTAACTCTTTAGCTAATTGGCTAGCAAATGAATTTTGTCCTTTACCTGTATTACAAGAAAATAACCAAACTGTCATCCCATCTTTATAATTCCCATCAAATTTAATTAGATATGCTAGATCTTTAGCTGTCATGATACTGCGCGTTGCGGATTCAATAGATGTGGGGGTACCATGCCCCCCGATTGTGAAAACGCCTGGGATATTAATCTCATCAGCTACAGAATGGATAAGATCACTTTCGGGGTATAAATTTATATCAACCAAACCTTGCGGATCTACATTTATGACCGGATTCAACGGATACTGATAAAAATTCCATCCCCCCTTCAGCCCAATCGGATCCTGAGTGATATACCGCCCCTGCAGCGGGTCATAATAGCGGTGGCGGTTGTAATACAGGCCGGACTCCTCA
>OGXC01000058.1_pt1 | contig 89188 bp, 76 predicted proteins | sample 1576201 | NCBI WGS metagenome assembly OGXC01 (sample SAMEA3541562, study PRJEB24748) | human gut metagenome | biome: human gut; feature: human-associated habitat; material: faeces | place: China | collected 2012 | reverse complement strand
ACGAATCTGTTATATCAAATTGTTGTTAACAACAATTTGATATAACAGATTCGTATAGGACTTAACTGCTACTCTATAATCTTATGTCTGACTATAAATTTCATTTATATATAATCTAGAAAAAGCAACCTTTTTTAACTTTTAAGTAGCACAACTAAACCACTATCTAATTTGAATAGTGGCTTCTTAATCATCACAATATATAATAAAAATTCTCCCTCGTTTTCTGACTATATATCAACACTTTATTTTTAGAATTAAGTTTATACTTCTAATTCTTTTAGTTTTATTGAATTCCATGTAATATACGTACTTATTTCTACACCTAAATTAATTTTAAATTTTATTCTTTCTTCAATTGGTATACAATTTTTATATTCACCATTATTTTTATATTCAAAAGCCCTCAAACTTAAATAATCACTTAGGTATTTACTTGCAATACCTCTAAATTTTTTTAGCCATAATTTAGCTTTAATAGAATACTTTCTATGAGTGTTTTTCTCAATTTTCTCATTTAACTTGCTCTTATTTACTTCTATGAATACTTTACAAAAATAATCAAGTCTTGCATCTATCATTCCAACTATGTATGCCTTCTCATCTATGCGTTGTATTAATTTTTTCTTTATTTCATTAAATCCAAAGTACCTTCTACCAGCTATAACTGAAATTATGTTAATAGAATCATTTACACCATTAATAGTTACAATCTTATCTCTTTCTTTAGTATTTATATTTCTACTACCTTTAAAATTCTCAGTTGTTACTAGCTTAGTAAACTCTACATAAGAATCTATTCTTTCAATATGATTTTTTATCTTTAAATCATGTAAAAATCTATGTCTCCAATAAAATGACGTTACTAAAGTAATATTTAATGCTTTAGCACATTCCCTTAATGTTAGTCCATTAATAAAAACATCATAGTATTTTACCCAGTTCTCCTTAAATTTTTTAGAACATCTAAAAGGATTATTGCTCTCCTTAGTAAATGTTTTTTCACATTTTGTATTCTTACATCTATATCTTTGAATTCCTTTATAACTTCCAAACTTAATAAATTCAGTACATTCGCAATATGGGCATTTTTCACTTTTATCCTCAATATTATCTACTTTTAATTCATTTATAATTTTATTATTTCTTCTCTGATTTATAATTAATTTTTTATATGCATTTCTCATAACTCATCACCAGTTATGATTATTAACATATGACTTAAGTTCTAAACCGCATTATTATAAAATTTATTCATTTAATAAAGTTTTTAGTATAAAAAGGGATGGTTTAAAAATAACCATCCCTTTTTATCAACATAATCTATTTATTTTCTTAAATCTTCATTTTTAACTATAACATCATACCCTGTGTAAGCTAATGCTAATGCTGCAACTAATAATCTATCATGAGCCTTATCTGTAGTTGTAGTATCAGCCATTTTAGTTGTATGCCCTGATAGCGGACAATCTGTTAACCCTATATACGGATGAATTGTTGGAGCAACATGACTCACATTACCTATATCACTTGATGCTAAGCTCTTTTCTGGAGCATTTATTTCTGTAATTCCTAATGTTCTTAAGTTTTCATTAAACATTTCTGATAATGTTTCATTAGTTTTTAAGTTATCATATGGTAATTCATATCTATCCATTTCTAAAGTTGCACCAGTCATTAAGGCTGCCCCTTCGGCAATCTTTTTAACTTTTTCTAAAACATCATAAACTTTTTCTCTAGTTTCTGCTCTTAAATAGAATTGTGCTACGGCTTCATCTGGAACTATATTCGCAGCAACTCCACCCTTAACAATTATTCCATGCATTTTTACATCTGGAGTTACATGTTGACGAAGTGCATCTATTCCATTGAATAATTGAATAACACTATTTAATGCATTTATTCCCTTCTCTGGACAAGCTGCTGCATGAGCTGTTTTACCTTTGTATGTAAATTGAATTGCATATAGTGCATTACTTGATCCACTTGCTCTTGTTTCCCCTGCTGGGTGTACTATCATTGCTGCATCTAATTCATCAAATGCTCCAGCTTCTGTTAAAATAACTTTTCCACCATTTGTTTCTTCTGCTGGTGTTCCATAAACTATAACTTTACCACCAATTTCAGATAAAACTTTACTTAATGCAACTCCTGCTCCAGAAGATATAGGCCCTATCATGTTATGTCCACATCCATGTCCTATTTCAGGAAGTGCATCATATTCACATAAATATCCTACTGTTTTTCCTGGTTTTCCACTATCAAAAGTAGCTTTAAATGCTGTTTCCATCCCAGCATAAGGACATTCTATTTCAAATCCATGCTCTTTTAAGAATGTTGTTAATGCTTCAACAGCTTTATATTCTTCGTTTCCTAGCTCTGGATTATTGTATATGTAATCACTTATTTCTACTAATTTTTCTTTAATTAATTGACCTTCATTATATATTCTTTCCTTCATTTATTCTTCCTCCCTTGTAAAACAAATTAATAAGAAATTTAGTTAGTAATTAATAGTTTTAGGTTAGTAGTTGAATATAAAGCCTCTAGGAGCTTATTACTAATATTCCTTTAAAATTCAGTTTAATTGAATTTATTCTTAAACTACTACCTACAAATTATAAGCTACAAACTTATAATTCCTAACTATTACTTACTAACTAATAACTATTTACTATTACTTACCAACTCTTAAATATTGATCTAACTTTTAACTATTAATTCTTAACCAGCTAACTTAGCTATTAACCATTAATTCTAACTGATAACCTAATTACTAATTTAACTATTAACTAAATTAAGCCCATCCCATCATCATTGCACAAGTTACAAATATAATTCCAAGTGCAAATAAGATTATTTGTAATGGCATAATCCATTTAACCCATTTTGAATATGGTATTCCTGCCATTCCAAGACATGCCATTAATACTCCTGATGTTGGGAAGATAGCATTTGAGAATCCATCTCCTAATTGGAATATTAAAACTGTTGTTTGTCTTGATATCTCAAGTAAATCACCAAGTGGTGCTAATATTGGCATAGTTAACGCCGCTTGTCCTGAACCTGAAATAACAAAGAAGTTTATAAACATTTGAACTGGTAACATTACACATGCAGCTAATAATGATGGTAATTTACCTATAAATGATGATAAACCATATAATATTGTATCTATAATTTGAGCATTTTCAGCAATTATAACTATAGCTCTTGCAAATCCAATTACCATAGCAGCTCCAATCATATCCTTAGCTCCTGCTATGAATGCTTCTGCCATTTCATCAGCTTTTAATCCACCAACTATTCCTGCAAATATTCCTGTTATTAAGAATACAGCTGCTATTTCTGGAATCCAGAATCCTGCTTTTAGAACTCCCCATATAATAACTGCTAAGCAAACACCGATAGATGCAATAATAATTTTATGTGAAACTGTAAATTTAATTTCCTCACTTTGAGTTTGACTTAATTTTTTACGTTTTTCTTCATCTAATTTATACATTGGGCTAAATTCTGGATTTTTCTTAATTTTTCTTGCATAAATCATTAAGAATATAACTCCTACAGCGGTTGTTATGACCCATAAAATAGTACGGTATGCTAATCCTGAGAATAGTGGAATTTCAGCTATTGATTGTGCTATACCTACTGTAAATGGATTAAGCATAGCTGTTGCAAACCCTACGATACATCCTAAGTAACTTATCCCTACTGCTAATATACTATCAAATCCAAGTGCTAACATTAACGGAACTAAAATTGTTATAAATGGTATAGCCTCTTCAGTCATACCAAAAGTTGCTCCTCCAAGAGAAAACAGTGTAAATATAATAGGAATTATTAATAATTCATTACCTTTAAAAATATTAACAACTTTAGCAATAGCTGAATCTATTGCTTTTGTTCTAGTTATTAAACTAAATGCCCCACCAACTACGAATAAGAATGCTATAATTTCTGCTGATTGCTCTAATCCGCTTATCGGTGCCTGCATTACTGAAAATAATCCTTGTGCTTCATTTTCAACATATTGGAATGAACCATTTAATACTACAGTTCTACTTTGTCCATTTACTTCTGTAACTACTCTTTCATATGCTCCACCTGGAACTATATATGTTGCTATTGCCATTAATATTATTATTGAAAAAATAATAACTAATGTATGTGGAACTTTTATTCCATTACTAAATTTTTTCCAAAAACCTTTTCTTTCGTTTTCTACTACGTTTTGCATTAGTTTAAAATCCCCCCTGAATTTATTATGTGACATTCTAGTTGAAGGAGATATCTTTTTAAAAGCTTCATGCTAATAAGTGATAGTTCTTCACAGTTTAATTAAAACAAAAAAAGCCTTGAGTTTATCACTCAAGACTATATTACTAACAAAAACTAATAAAATTTAACTCTTATCTTTTGTAAAAATATAACCATATTAGTGATAGCTCCTCACAAAGCGAACTGTGACAGTGTTATGTATCTTCTACATAACCCCAATGTTATAGCCTCAAAGCATTAGCTATACATTTCGGCGAAATTTCCTTTCTGTTTACATCACTGTGCTTACCTCCGCAAACATACTATTAAATATCGCAACCTCTACCTACTTCATATCTATTTGTCACTTATAATATACATTTTTTTATGTATATTGTAAAGATAATTTTGTATAATTATAAACTTTTCCGTCTTAATTCCTCAAAATACTACATATATAATCTACTTATAAGCCTAATTTAATATTTACATTAATTAATATATATTCTTGTATTTATATCCAATTTCAATACTTATCTACAGCAGCATTTAATGTCAATTTATATCCATAATGATATGTATGTGAATATTCAAAAACTTCTCCACCTTCTAATATTGCCACTTGCTCTATATGAAGAATAGGTGATTCACATTCTAATTCTAGTAGTTCCATTAATTCTTCACTTGATATTAATGCTTCAACTACACGTTGTGCCGTAGATATTTTATATCCACACTTCTCTAAATATTTATATAACGAATCACAATCAGTTTTCTTTAAATTGGGGAACATCTTTACAGGCATATAAGTTATCATATATGAAACCGGCGCCCCCTCGGCATACCTTACTCTTTTAACTTCCCAAACATTTTCTCCCAATTCTAAATTTAATTTATCTTTTATAGTCTTATCAGCTTCAACTATAGACAAACTAATTAATTTAGTTATTACACTATACCCCTTATTAATCATTTCCTTAGTATAACTTTGAATATTGCTAATATTGTCAGAAATTCTATTAGCTAAAACAATGCTACCTATACCTCTTTTTCTTGTTATATAGCCTTCTTTAACTAAATTATTGTAAGCTGATCTTACTGTCATTCTTGTAACATTAAATTTTTCACATAATTTATTTTCTGATGGTAATAATTCACCTTGCTTTATTTCACCAGAATCAATTAATTCTTTTAAATATTTTTCTATTTTAACATACATTGGTTCAACCATTCTTTAAACTCCTTTGTATACTACTATAAATATAAGATGTATATACAAATAATAATAGTATATATATTCTATTATATCATATTTACATCTCTAAATTTTTGTATATTATTTTTATTTATAGAAAATTAACGATATAACTTTAAGAAATATTTTCTTAAGCCATACCGTTAAATGTATAAAATGTATAAGATATATAATATAAAAAATGGTTCGCTTATTTATTTTCTAACTTTACTAATCTTTCATAAACTTCTATAAATTCTTCAGCTAGTTGTTGAAAATTCATAGCATTCATTAAATGATCTTGTGCATGAATTAATAACACATTTACTTCTACGCTATTTCCTGAAGCTTCTTCAGTAATAAGCTTAGTTTGGAATGCGTGAGCTTTATGCATTTCTTCTTTTGATTTATTTATTAATTCTTTTGCTTCTTCAAAGTTACCAGCTTTAGCTTTGCTTAATGCATCATATGCTAATCCTTTAGCTTCTCCTGCATTAGCTATAAGACCAAATGATATTTCCATTAATTCTTCGTTCATATTTATATCCTCCTAAAGCTTACTGTAATTAGTAAGTTCTATGTTATTTTTTCTTAAATATTCTTGTACTTTTTCTGATGTTAAAATACTATATTCTTTCATTCTTTGCATTGCATAAGATGTTGAATTAACTAAGTACTCATCTACAAATGCTGGATGACACATGATATCTATTACATCATGCTTTTTAAGCTCATCCATATATTTTTCAAAATAATCCTCTGTTACATTTTCATTATAAAAACTTTCTGTCATTGGTATAACTTTGTCATAATCTAGTTTTGATTCAAATCCACCTCTTATAGGAAGATTATACTTCTTAACTATTTTCTCTATAACAGGTTTTAAACTTGATAATGTATGAACATGATGATGAGAATCCAAGTGATCAACATTTACACCACTATTAATAACCTTATTTATTTGGCTACAAAATTCTTCGTATACTTCATCTAAATCAAACTTTTCTTCTATAAGTTCATTAGTTATTCTTCTATAAAAGTTACCATTTTCATCTACTATTGTCTTATGATAATTTAAAACAGGTTTATTTAAGCTTAAAGTCATATGAACTCCACAGCCTAACCCTTTATTTTCTTTTAATAGTTCAACAGCATGATCAAAAGCTGGCATTCCTGCCATTATAGTAGTTGATCTTACTATTCCATTTTTATATGCTGATATTATTCCATAATTAACTGCTTCACTTAATCCAAAATCATCTGCATTTACTATTAATTTAGTCATATTAACACCTCTTCTATTTGAATTGTGGTAAATATTCTTTATGTGCTTCCATCATCTCATCTAGAATAGTTTTAGCTAAGTCATCTGATGGTATTAATGGATTTATACATAATGCTTGTAACGCTGCATTATAATCACCTTCAACTGCTGCCTTTGCTGCTAATATTTCAAATGCTTTTATTTCAGTAACTAATCCACTTACTGCAACTGGTAAATATCCTACTGATAAAGGTTTTGGACCTTCCTTAGTTATTACACAGCTCATTTCTGCTGCTGAATCTTCTCTAAAGTCTCTTATTGCACCATTATTTAATGTATTTACAACTTGAATATCCTTCTTATCATTGTAAATTGAGTTTATTAAGTTACAAGCTGCATCACTATAGTATGCTCCACCTCTTTTTTCTAATTGTGGTGGTTTAACAGCTAAATTTTCATCTTTATATAATTCAAATAAGTCGTCTTCTAAGGCTTTAACAGTTTCTCCTCTAGTTTTTCCATCCTTGAATCCTTCTAATTCTTCTTCTAACATTTCTTTATGTTTATAGTAATATTTATGATATGGACAAGGAATAACTCCTAGTGCTCTAACAAAATCAGCATTTAAAGGAATATCCTTTATATTTTGCATTGTTAATGATGAAGTAACGAATTTCTCAATTGCTTCTTTTGTTATATCTTTACCATCTAATCTTACATTCAATGCATAAACCATATGATTAAGTCCAGCAAAGTCCATTTCTACTCTATCTTTTTCCACTTCTAATATGTCTGCCATACCATTTTTAACACCTATTGGAACATTACATAATCCAATATATCTTCTAAAGTTTGTATATTTAAATACTGCTTCTGAAATTACTCCTGTTGGATTTGTAAAGTTAACAAGCCATGTATTTGGACAAAGTTCTTCAATATCCTTAATTATATCTAATACTACTGGAACTGTTCTAAGTGCTTTAAATAATCCACCTGCTCCATTAGTTTCTTGACCTATCACTCCATGTGAAAGCGGAATTCTCTCATCTTTTATTCTTGCATCTAATAATCCAACTCTTAATTGAGTAGTTACGAAATCAGCATCCTTTAATGCTTCTCTTCTATCTAAAGTTAGATGAACCTCCATATCCACTCCAGCTTTTTTTACCATTCTTTTGGCAAGATTTCCTACTATTTCTAACTTATGTTTTCCTTCTTCTATATCAACTAACCATAATTCCTTAACAGGTAGCTCTTTATGTCTTTTTATAAATCCTTCAACTAATTCTGGAGTATAGCTTGATCCTCCACCGATTGTAACTATTTTAATACCATTTTTCATATTGTCCACCATCCTAACATTTATATTTATAAATTTGCTTTAATTAATCTGTATGTATTGTATTTTATTTAATAGTTCTTATTTTCTATAATCTCATTTAAGATAGCATTTTATATGCTGATTTTTACTCACTTTGTAAATGAATATAAAACAAAATATAAAATGTTAGGAGTTTTGAGTTTGGGATAAAGTCAACATTTATGTCAACTTTATTCTTTTATTAACTCCAAACTCCTATGCTTATTTTTCTATATCAATTAAGCTACTTGATCCATTTCCATTTTTCTAGCATCCATCTTTTCTGCCATAGCCACGAATGGTAAGTATATTAAGATTGAAACTGCTATATTAACTATACATAAAACTGCTCCTGACCAATGTCCTGTTGCCATAAATCCACCAAGTATTGGAGGTGTAGTCCAAGGCATAGTTGCCATTATTATTGGATGAACTAATCCAAATGAAATTGATAAATATGATATTATTGTTGTAACAATTGGTGCTATTACAAATGGTATTCCGAATATAGGATTTAATACGATTGGTAATCCAAATATTACTGGTTCACTGATGTTGAAGATTGATGGTGCTAATCCTAAAGCAAGCATATCTCTTCTTCTCTTACCTGCAATTGCTATAGCAATTAATAATCCAATTATTACTCCTGATCCTCCCATGAATACGAAAGCATCAAAGAACGGTCCTGCTAATACATGTAATTGATCTAATGGAGCTCCATTTTGAATCATTTCTGCATTTTGTGCTCCTAAGTTAGTTAACATTGTTCCTGTGAAAGGTAATGCAATATTTGCTCCATGTAAACCAACAAACCATAATCCATGAATAAAGAATGCTATCAATATAGCTGATGGTAATGTATCTGTTATATTACTTAATGGAATTCCTAAGTATTTGTTTATTAAATCTGTTAAGAATTGTCCATCTACTGCTAATCTTATTAATAATCCTGCAACTGCAAATATAACTACTGTTAACATACCTGGGATTAACTTAGCAAATGATCTTGATACTGCTGGTGGAACCCCCTCAGGCATTTTAACTACTAATTGTTTTAGTTTTCCTAATCTAATAAATACTTCTGTTGATAAAATTCCTATTATAATTGCTGTAAATAATGCTCCTGTTCCTAAGTATGCAACTCCAATGAATCCCCAACCTTCTACTGCAGGTTGTCCATCAATTGCAATCTTTGCAACTTGTGGAATTAAAAGAATAAATATTGATGTTGCTATCATTGCTGATTGAAGCCCATTCTCCTCATATGATTTAGCTAAATTATATGCAACACCTATTACTAAAAGTAAAGCCATAATAGCTAATGTTCCAAACCATATATCTCCGTTTAATGATTTTATTTGCTGTCCAAATGTATTATCTGCTAAAAAGTTACTTAATGCCTTTATTGGTGCGTTATTTATAAGTGTTGCTAACGAACCTATTATTGTTAACGGTATCATTGCAACGAAAGCATCTCTTACTGCTACTAAATGTCTTTGTGCTCCCATCTTAGCTGCATATGGTGTAATGTACTTATCCATAAAAGCCATAAACTTTTCCATATCGTTCCCCTACCTTTATCTTGATATTTTTATAATTTCCCATTAATTCTCAATACCACTTTCTTTAAATCATACTTATATCTTATTTCTTTAATTCTAATGCTCTTTCTAAAACAGCTTTACCATTACATCTTCCGTAATCCATCATATTAATAACTTCTACTGGAATTCCGTGTGGTGCTGCTAAATCCTTAGCTTTACTTAAAATGTATCTAACTTGTGGCCCTAATAATAAAACATCGCACTTTTCAATTTCACTTTGTAGATTTACTTCTGAAATCGCCCAGATTTCACACTCTACTCCTTTTTCCTTTGCAGCCTCTTGCATTTTTGTTACTAATAAACTTGTTGACATACCTGCTGAGCAAGCTAACATAATTTTTATCATAATATATACCTCCAAACATTTATTTGATTCATGTATTCGTTTACTTACATTATGTATACATTGTATATCCATTGTCTATACATTTCAAGCGTTTTTTAAAATATTTTTTTGTTTTTTTATTTTCATACTTATTTTGCACTATTTATATACACTTTATTAAAAACAACCTCCTTAAAATATTAATTTCTTATTCCAATTCATATCGCTTTCATTCTTTACCAACATATTTAAAATTAAATGTATAGGCATTTAATTTTAATATATACATTTACTTCTGACTATAAAAAAAACTGCAAAGTTAATCCATTCATTCGATTAACTTTGCAGTCCTACTATTTATTTAAAATTAATTACCTTTAATCTATGTAGAGCTCTAGTTGCCATAATATATTTTACTAAATCATCTGTATTATCATCAAAATTAACTATTATAACTCCATCAAACTCAAGTCCTTTTGCATAATAAGAAGGAACTATGACTTTCCCACCTCTGTAAATAACATCTTCTCTATCAAATGCCAAAAGCTTAGTAAACTTTTTAAGCTCTGGCGCTATTCTTCTAAGTTGTTCCTTATCCTTAGTTATTATTGCAATATTATCATAATTTTCATCATCATAATCTTCTAATGTCTCTAAAATAGTATCAATTAGATCATCTTGATCTTTAACATCAATTTCTTCAACATCATACTTACCTTTTCTAACAAAAGGAACTATTGCATCTTCATTTAATAATTTACTTGCATACTCCATGATTTGGAATGTAGATCTATAACTCTTATTTAAAGCATAGTTCTTAACAAATCCACCAAATAAAGATTTTAACCTAAGCATTGCAGGTGTTTCTTCTACTTTAATTAATCTTTGATTTGCATCTCCAACTATAGTGTAGCTTCTACAACCTGTTAATTCTTTTAATACAATAAATTGAAGCATGCTATAATCTTGAGCTTCATCAATTACTATATGCTTAATTTCTTGACTAACTTTTTTACCATCAAGTTTAATCATTAAATAAAGTATTGCTGGTAAATCTAAGTATGATAAGTTTTGAGTCTTAGTAAATTCTTTATAAATGTCTACAATACTTTCATTATCTATCCATTTAGCTAAATTGTTTTTTTGAGTCATAAGTTCTCTAACAATTTCTCTAATTCTTATCTTTCTTTGGAACTCTATATTGTTTTGTTCAATTACTAATTGTTCTTCTGAAAGAGCTGATAATTTTTCTTTTACCTCATTATTTAAATTTCTTACTAGTTCATCTCTCTTATCTTTAAGCTTTGAAGTAATAATTCTCTTTATCTTTTGACTTCTTCTAAATAAAGGCATGTATTTATAATGTTTTTCAAATAACTCGTTAATTTCTTCTACTGAAACTACTTCTTCATCAAAGAATTTAGCAGGTTTAAAATTAAAGTAGTTAGCCTCTAATTCGTCACATTTTTCATCTAAAACAGTTATAAATTCTTCCCCGCCCTTATATTTTATCTCACTTATTATTTCTTCATTTCCATTTAGAACTTCTTCTAAATAAGCTGTAATATCAATTACTGGTTCATGTAATCCAATTTCATTTATTGCAAAACTAGCAAATGTTTGTTGATTAACATTACTTTCTCCTAAAGTAGGAAGGACATCCCCTATATAATCAATAAATATATCATTAGGTCCTAATATTAATACTTTATCTCCTAACTGCTCTCTGAAATTGTATAAAAGATATGCAACTCTATGAAGTGCTATTGTTGTTTTTCCTGAACCTGCAACTCCATTAACAACTACAACCTTCATTCTTTCTTCTCTTATAATTTCATCTTGCTCTTTTTGGATAGTCATAACTATATCCTTAAGCTTTTCCCCAGCATTTGAAGATAAAATCATTTGTAAAATATCATCTTTAACATCTACATCAGAATCAAAGCAGCCCTCAAGCTTACCTTTTTTAATAAGTATTTGTCTTCTAGCTAATATATCAACTGGAACTTCCCCCTCTGGAGATTTATAACTAGTATTTCCTAATGTTCCTTTATAGAATAATGAAGCAACTGGTGCTCTCCAGTCAACTATTGCTGCATCAAAGCTTCCTTCGGGAGTTAATCCATATCTTCCAACATAAATTTCTTCAGCATATCCATTATCCTCAAAATTAACTTTACCAAAGTAAGGAGATTCTTTTAACTTTGTAAATTCAGCTAACTTTCTATCTATAGTTCTATACATTTCCTCTTTGACATATCTCTCATGGTCAAAGTATTCCATTACTTTATCTTCATCATCTCTATATTCTTCAATAAACTTCTTTCTATACTCTAATATGTAATCTGCAACATCTTTTCTTTTTTGTATGTAATTTAATATTTCTTTACTTAATAAATTAAGAGTATATTCTAAATTTTGTTCTTCTTGTAAAAATTCAAATTTATTCAAAGCTCCACGCACCCCTTCGGTTAGTTAATAGTTAATAGTTTTGAGTTAAAAGTATATTTATAGTTAAGAGTTTAAAGGAGTTAAGCTATAAAATAATAGCTTAACCCCTTATTAATTATACCTATTTATAATTTATCTTTTAGTTTATTTTCTGAGTTTTAATATACTTTTTAAGCCTTATCTTAGTCTTCTTTAGTTTCTTCCTCAGACTCTTTTTCTTTGTCCATATCTAATATAACTTCATCATTAGAAGATGATTGTTTCATTATATCTTCTTCTTCTTTTTCAACAGCTTCAATAACTTCTTGTGCTACTTTAGCATCTTGTAAGTCTTCTGAAATTTCTTCTGAAACTTCATCTGCCTTTTTTTTGTTATTTTCAAGCTCTCTGCTTTTCTTTTCTTCTTCTCTCTTTTCCTTTAATTCTGGATATTTTTCATATACAAACTTAAAGAATTCATCTCCGAAAATAGTTTCTTTTTCTAATAAGTATTCAGAAATCTTATCTAATAAATCTCTATTTTCTCTTAATATTTCTCTTGCTTTTTGATGGCACTCTCTAATTATAGATAAAACTTCTTTATCTACTAAAGTAGAAGTTTCTTCACTACAATTTCTAACTGCTCTACCATCTAAGTATCTGTTTTGAACTGATTCTAAAGCCATCATATCAAAGTTATCAGTCATACCATAAATAGTAACCATATTTCTTGCTGTTTGAGTTGCTCTTTCAATATCGTTTGAAGCTCCTGTAGATACAAGATTAAATACTTCCTCTTCTGCAGCTCTACCACCAAGCATAACCATTATTTGGTTCATTAATTCTTCTTTAGAAACAAGGTATTTTTCCTCTTCTGGAAGTTGCATAGTATATCCTAATGCACCCATTGTTCTTGGAACTATTGTAATTTTATGAACTGGATCTGTGCCTTCTAAAAGTCCAGCAACTAATGCATGCCCAACTTCATGGAATGCAACAACTTCTCTTTCTTTCTTAGAAAGAATTCTATCTTTCTTTTCTTTACCAGCAATTATAACTTCAACTGCTTCTTCTAAATCTTCTTGAATAACTGTTTCTCTTCCACTTCTAACTGCTCTTAAAGCTGCTTCATTTACTATATTAGCAAGGTCAGCACCTACAGCACCTGGAGTTCCCTTTGCAACTGATTCTAAGTTAACTTCTGGTGACATCTTAACATCCTTAGAGTGAACATTTAATATTGCAATTCTTCCTTTTAAGTCAGGTCTATCAACAATAACTCTTCTGTCAAATCTACCTGGTCTTAAAAGCGCTTTATCTAATATTTCAGGTCTATTAGTTGCACCTAAAATAACTATTCCTTTTGATGTATCAAATCCATCCATCTCAGTAAGTAATTGATTTAAAGTTTGTTCTCTTTCATCATTACTTTGCATTTGATTATCTCTACTCTTACCTATAGAATCAATTTCATCTATAAATATTATACAAGGAGCCATTTTTTCTGCTTCTTTAAATAAATCTCTTACCTTAGCTGCACCCATACCAACAAACATTTCAACGAAAGTTGAACCTGAAACTGAAAGGAATGGAACCTTTGCTTCACCAGCAACAGCTTTTGCTATAAGAGTCTTACCTGTCCCTGGAGGCCCTACTAAAAGAGCACCCTTAGGCAATTTAGCACCTATTTCTGTATATCTCTTAGGGTTATGAAGGAAATCTATTATTTCTGTTAATGATTCTTTAGCTTCATCTTGCCCTGCAACATCTTCAAAACTTACTTTTATATCTTTTTCAACATATACTTTGGCATTACTTTTACCCATGCCACCCATGCCCATTGGACCTCCGCCCATTTTTTTAGACATTTTGTTAAATATAAATCTAACCACAAAGAACATTATTACTAATGGAAGTACATTTAATATAATAAAGTCCATCCATACAGATTGTTGCTTTGTTATTTGAGGATAATACTGTACGTCATTATCTATTAATAATTGTATTAAATCTGGATTATCTGCATTTCCTGTATAAAGAACTTTACCTTTCATATCACTTGAATCTTGAGGTGTTATTACAAGTGCTGTCCCATCTACAGTAACTTCTTTAACTTCCTTATCTTTAACCATTTGAACAAATTCATTATATGAAATTTCCTTTGTCGTTAACATTTCCTTAGCTGTCGAAAATGAATATAAAAACAAGAAAGCTACTACAACATAAATTAATAAGAACTTATTATTGTTATTCTTCTTCTTTTCTCCGCCTTTTCTATTGTTCACATTATTATTCATACTTTTTTATTTCTCCTACTAACTCTTAATGTCTTTTTATAAGCTCTTATTCTATTTTTCCAAAGTCTTTCCATGGATATACCTTTATTTGAGCTTTACCTTTTATTTCACTACCATCAATATATGGATCATTCCAATATCTAGAATCTAAAGACCAATATCTATTATCTCCTAAAAAGAAATACTTACCTTCTGGCACTTCAAATTCACCTGTATAATTATCTGCGGTTCCTATATAGTTTTCTTGAAGTGTTTCTCCATTTACGCTAACCACACCATCTTTTATAATAACTTTATCACCTGGTAATCCTATTAGTCTTTTAATCATATCTTCATCTTTTTCTTCCGAATGAAAAACTACTATCTCACCACGCTTAAGCTTTTCTGGATTATAAACTCTGCTAACAAACAATCTATCACCAACATTTAATGTTGGAACCATAGATTCTGATGGAATTTTAACCTTAAAAATTAAAAACCTATTAATTAAAAATGCTAATATTACAGCTACTACTATTGGTACAATCCAATCATTAAAAAAGTTCGTTTTTTTTACATCTTGGCTCACTCTTCCCACATACCTTTCATTAAAGCATTTATATTACTTTTTCGCTCTTTAGTTGCGTCTTCATTTACCTTAAATGAATTATCATCAATCTCAACTACTACATCGCCTTCACTAGGTTTAGTATCAAACAAATTTATATCTATTAAGATTATACCCTGTTTTTCATCTTCTAAAACAATAGAATTTCCTTCTATTCTGTCCACTATAAATTTCTTTTTTCCCATACTAATACCCTCTGTTTATTAATCTTTATTTAAGATGTAAAGTCAATAACAAGTAAATAAACTATATACTTTAAATTTATTTATATTGAAACTTACCATATTTTCAATAACTGCTTATAAGTATATCACATTTCATTAATAACTAATAGTATCACTCTTCATTATATAGTGTTATTATGTCATTTCTGTTACAAAAAATTTAATGTTATATTAAAATATTAACTATTAATACTTTCAAAGTATTTAATTTATAATACTGATTCAAAATATTTATATACTTAAATATAATTAAAAAATTTTAGGCTATAAAATAAAAATAACATTGTTAGTAAGATTAATACAAGAGAAACTTAAAGCGAAAATATTTTTAGCTAACACTCTTAGTAAGTGACAAGCTTTGTAAGTTTGAAGTGACAAGCTTAATAACTGACAGGTAGCAAGTGACAAGTGTAGAGTTTAGGAATAAATTCAGCTCAACCTGAATTTAAGAACAAAATAGCCTAAATCATCTCCGATGATTTAGGCTATTTTTTAAAGAAACTCCTAAGGAGTTTTTAATTCAATTCTTAACTCTTAACTTTCTAAACCTCTAGCTCTAAAAGTTCCTCATAACTTTGTCTCTTAGATACAAGCCTTACAACTCCATCCTTAATAAATACAACCGGTGCTTTAGGATTTTTATTATAATTACTAGACATTGAAAATCCATATGCTCCTGTTGAAAATACAGCTAATATATCTCCTATCTCTGGCTTTTGTATACAAATATCTTCAATAAATATATCTCCTGATTCGCAACACTTTCCTGCTATTGCAACCCTAGTATTAGCTTTTTCATCAATTTTATTAGCTATAGCCATTTCATACTTAGCTCCATATAATGCAGGTCTTATATTATCAGTCATTCCTCCATCTACAGAAACATAAGTCCTAACACCTTCAATATTCTTAATTGCTCCAATTGTATAAAGTGTTATACCTGCATTTCCAACTATTGACCTTCCTGGTTCTATAGTTAGTATTGGTCTTTCTATATTTAATCTTGAACAAACTTCATCAACTTTATTTAATATTACCTCACAGTACTCTTTTGTTTCTCTTGGTTTATCTTCATCAGTATAATGTATACCGAATCCACCACCTAAATCTAATTCAGGTATTATATGTCCTGTTTGGTCCTTAATTTCTTTCATAAAATTCATCATTATTTCAACAGCATCCTTATAAGGTTCTGTTTCAAATATTTGAGATCCTATATGGCAATGTAAGCCCTTTAAATTCAGATTTTCACAATCTAAAGCAAGTTTTACTGCATTCATAATAGTTTCTCCAACAGGTGCAAATCCAAATTTTGAATCTATTTGTCCTGTTTTAATATAATCATGTGTGTGAGCTTCTATTCCAGGGGTTAATCTTAAATAAATATCTTGCTTTATATTATTCTTTCCAGCCTCTTCATTTAGCATTTTCATTTCATCTAAATTATCTACAACAAATCTTCCAACCCCAAGTTTAACTCCTAATTCAATTTCTCCTCTGCTTTTGTTATTTCCATGAAAATACACTTTATTTAAAGGAAATCCCGCTTTATATGCTGTAAATAATTCTCCCCCAGATACTACATCTAAATAAAGTCCTTGCTCATTTACAAGCTTACACATTGCCTTTGTTAAAAAAGCCTTCCCTGCATATGCAACTCTATTATGATTCTCTTTACACTTAAAATTATCATAATAACTTTTGCATGTGCTAATTAATAAATTTTCATCCATTACATATAGCGGTGAACCAAATTCTTTAACTAAATCACTACAGCTAATTCCTCCTATACATAATTCATTACTTTCAATTTCCATTGCCCCAAATAATTTCATTGTTATACCTCCAAAATATTATTAATTAGGAGTTAGATATTATAGACGTCATTAATAGGTTATTCACTAAAACTACTTTTGTTATCCATATTCACAAACTACCAATTTATAAAAAATAATAATAAAAAACTACCCCTATAGAAAACCTATTGAGGTAGTTTACTTATTAAAATGCAATTTTAATTCAAAAATAAATTCAATTCCCTTGATTGAATAATTGCACCTTTTTAGCACTCCACTTTCGTGACAGTTATACATATATTCTATGCATACCCAGAAATAACTTTTTGCATAAATTATTCCTTCGGCCATCATACCTTTCATAAATCATCTTAGCTCGCCAGCTCCTATTTACTACTCTTTATAAACAGCACCTCTAACATAGGTATTCTATTAAATTTTCTCTTAAATAATTAAATTCACTTTTCTCTGTTATGCTTAAAAGTTTCATTCATATATCATATGTACATCGTTATTAATATGATACCATATTAATTGAATTATTCAACCATATTTTATTTTTTATTCCATTTTAATTATTTACTTCTATATTTATCCATAAGATTACTCATAGTATCACCATTTGCTGGTGGTGTATAAGTTATTGCATTTGCTCCTGCTTCTATTGTTTTTCTTATTGTTTCTTCATTTGGCCCTCCTGTAGCTATAACTGGAAAATCTGGGAACTCGTCCTTTATCTTTTTAACTATCTCTGGAGTGTTTTTACCACCTGAAACATTTAATATAGTAGCTCCTGCTTCTATTCTTTCTCTTATATTTTCGTGAATAGATACTACCGTCACTATTAATGGTATATCTATAGTTTCTTTAATTTTTGAAACAACCTCATTTGACGTAGGTGAATTAACAACTACTCCCATTGCCCCTTTAAACTCTGCATCTAATGCTAAATTAACAACTCTTTTACCTTGAGTTATTCCTCCTCCAACTCCACAAAAAACTGGTACATCTGCAGCCATTACTAAAGCTGCTGTTATTAACGGTTGAGGAGTAAATGGATATACAGCTATAATAGCATCTGCATTTGTATTCCTAATAATTGCAACATCAGTTGTAAATAATAAAGATTTTATTCTTTTACCAAATATTTTTATTCCTGAACAATCTCTAATGCATGAAGGTACTTCAATAACATGACTTCTTAAGATACCTTTTATTTCAGGTACAGTTTTATGCTTTTTAATCTCCATCTTAACACTCCTATTACTTGTTTTATAAATATAATTATACTAGTTTAATTCAAGATTTAAAGAACTTTAAAACAAATTGAACTAAAAGTTAACACTTTATATATAAAAAACAAATAAAATTTGATAAAATATTAATAAATATGCAATATAGTATTTTATGTTAGAAGTAACTTCTTTTCCTAACGTTGAATGAGCACATTGTATTTATTTTCTATTAACTAGCTTTTAAATTAGGAATATTAGTTCACTTCAATATATTTAAAATTTATAATTTGACTTATGAGGTGTTTTAATGAAATCTTTTAAAAATTATTATCCCCCATATGTAATCCTTTCCTTTTTGTATTTATTATTCATTATTTTTGCATTCTTCTTAGATTCTCCACTGGAAATCTATCAAGGATTAAAAAGAATAATATTTTCTTCTGATATACTAATAACAGATTATATGGAACTTGGCGGAATTGGTGCCGCTTTAGTTAATGCATCATTAACTAGTTTATTATCCATTTCACTTTTAATGATTAACGGTATTAAACCTAATGGGTCAACAATTATGTCTTTATGGCTTATGACTGGCTTTTCTTTTTTAGGTAAGAACATTTTTAATATATGGCCTATTATTTTAGGAGTTTACTTATTCTCAAGATATCAAAAGGAACCTTTTCTTAATTATATTTTAGTAGCAATACTTGGGACTAGCCTTTCTCCTATAGTTAGTCAAATAAGCTTTGGAGATCATTTATCCACTCCAATAGACTTTCTAATTGGAATATTACTTGGGGTTTTAGTTGGCTTTATATTACCACCTATAGCCTCTCATAGCATTAAAGCTCATAATGGATATAACTTATACAATATAGGCTTTGCTAGTGGATTACTTGCCACTTTATTGATGTCTATATTAAGGAGCTTTGGAGTAAATTTTGATTCAAGATTAATTTGGCATAGTGGTTCTAATAAAATATTATTTATTCTATTAATGATATGTTGTTTTTACTTAATTATAGTTGGATTAATTCGTGGCAAAAATAAGAAATCTACTTTATCCACTATAAATAAACAAACTGGTAGACTTATTAGTGATTTTTATATCCTTTTTGGTGAAACAACTTATATAAATATGGGTATATTAGGAATACTTGCTACTCTTTTTGTTGTACTTATTGGTGGTGACTTAAATGGAGCTACAATATGCGGTATTTTCACTATAATTGGATTTGGTGCCTTTGGAAAAAACATAAAAAACACAATTCCTGTTGTTATTGGAGCAAGTATTGCTGCTTTATTCAATGTAAATCCTATCACTTCACCCTCTTTGCTATTATCAATATTATTTTCTACAACTTTAGCTCCTATATGTGGTAAATTTGGTTGGAAATATGGTATACTAGCTGGTGTAATTCACGTTAATATAGTAACAAATATAGGATATTTGCATGGTGGGCTTAATCTTTATAATAATGGTTTAGCAGGCGGCTTTGTAGCAATGATATTAATTCCGTTAATAACCACCTTCAAAAAGGAGATTTAACTTATGAAATTTAAAATTGAAAAAAACATTAAAATCATTAACGAATTAATTGCTTACTTTTACAAATTTGGAACTACCGATGTTCATATTGATTTAAATTCTGATTCTAAGAATTCTTACTTTAATATTTATGGTAAAATAGATAATATTTCAAAAGATGAATTAGAATCTTTAATAGATATATTAAATACTCCAAGGCAACGTGAAGTAGAAAATTATTATTGGAACTTAGGCGGTGAGTGTGAGTTTGATACTGAACTTACATTAGTAGGAATGATGATAAATTCAGCTAAAGTTACTTATATTGATAATGTATTAACCATTAGTATTATTAGAGAAGAAAGTTAGAAATTCATCATTTATAAATAACAACCTTTGTTAGTTTAAAGTCTCAATTTTAGCAATTGAGAAATTTCAAGTGATAAGTGACAAGCTTCATCAGTTTAGAATGATAAGTTTCAAATTGCAAGTTAAAGAATAAATTTAGCTATGGCTAAATTAAAATAAAAAAATAGCTTCAATAATTAAAATGATTGAAGCTATTTTTTTAAAGAAACTTCCAAGAGTTTCATTCTTAACTTGTCACCTGTCACTTGTAACTGATTAAAGTATTATTTCAACTGGTTCATTTATCTCGATTCCATCTTCAGTAACTATGCAATTATACGCAAAAATATCTACACCATTTTCTTTTGCAAATCTAAGAGCCTTACCAAACTCCTGATCCCTTTCATCATTTGGTGAGAATTTATTAACATCTTTTAACTGAATTAAGAACATTGCTCCAGCACCATACCCTTGCTTTTTAGCTTCTACTAATTCTAATAAATGCTTTGCTCCTCTTTCTGTCGGTGCATCTGGAAATCTTGCATATCCCTTATCCTCTAAAGTTACTCCCTTTACCTCTAAAAAATATTCTTCATTTTCATCATTTGAAATCTTAAAATCAAATCGGCTTTTTCCAAAAGTTTTTTCTCTCAAAATTTTAGTATACTGACTAAGTTCTTTTACCTTACCATTTTTTAATGCTTCTTCAACTACTTTATTAGGTATCTGTGAATCTATACTTATTAATTTATCTTCCTTATATACTGCCACTAAATCATAGGGGGTCTTCCTAGTAGGATTTAGTTCTTCTCTTAGAAAAACTGTACACCCTGGTATAAGAAGTTCCCTACATCTTCCTGTATTAGGTACATGTACAGTAATCTCTTCTATATTTAATTTAACTACTGCATTAAATCTATTTGGTCTGCTTATAAATTCTGCTGTTACTATTTTTTTATTATATTTCATGTTTTCTCCTCAAATCCTTACAAATTATGTCTTTTTTCTATTATTATTTAAGATTTATTATATCTCTTAATAATAGTTATCCACAACCTATAATTATATATTCATATGTTTTTATCCGAATAATTACTTAAATATCGGGTTATCCACAGATTTTGTCCACAATTCTGTTAATATTGTTGATAACTTTTTAAAAGAATGCTTGTTCGATTTTTTTTATTCTACAAACTGCTTGTTTTTTTTACATTACCCCCTATATAGTTATTAATTTTTGTAGTACCCTAATATATTGTGTCAATACTTTGGAAAAAGTTTTCAACACTTTTTAAAAGTTATCCACATTTTGTGGATAACTTTTCTTATATATATTATTAGCAATCCACATATTAATCATTTTTAACATATAAATTATTTACTTAAATATAAAAATAAGCTGTGGATTACATTAAAATATTTATACTTAATATAACCCGCAGCTTTAATTAAATTAAATCATTTTCTTTTCCTTAAATAATGTCACTAAATATTGAATAATAAATATTGCTGGTCCTAAAATTACAGTAACTATTGGCCAAACAATATGACTTTGAGATTTTTCTTTAGCTAATTTATATGAACAATATACTGAAGCTATTAATAATGCATATGAAAATATGTATGACATTCTGTCTCCCCCCTATTGTTTAATAATAATCATTTTACAAAAAAAATATATTATTCTCAATGTATTTTTCTAGGATTTTATCATTTTGTTATTTATACCTATTGTTTATTACATTTTTTTCCTTTACGAAAATTTTTTTTATAAAAATCCTTTACAGCAGTTTTCTACTATGCTATTATAACTAATGTAATCGAATAACGAGCGTGTTACTGGTAATGCAGGCAAGGCTTAAATATGTATAAATTATTATTATATCTCAAATAATACTTATGGGATAATTATATAATTTATAGATATTTGGGCCTTTTTTTATTGTTTAATTTAAACATTACATTTAGTCCCATGCTATTATATTTAATTTATAAAAAAACTATAGATTTTAGGAGGAATAATAAAATGATGCAATTTCTACAAAGAATTGGTAAAGCTATAATGCTTCCAATTGCTGCTCTTCCAATTGCAGGTATCTTACTTGGTATAGGTGGTGCGTTCTTAGGTATCGCAACTTTACAAGATGCTCCTGCAATATACAAAGGATTAATTGCTGTTGTTAATATCCCAGCAGTTACTGCTATATTAACAGTTATGAAAAATGTAGGGGATATCGTATTCGGTAACTTACCAATATTATTTGCTGTTGGTGTTGCTGTTGGTCTAGCTAAAAAAGATAAAGGTACTGCTGCTTTAGCTGCTGTATTTGGTTTCTTAGTTATGAACCAAGTTATATCTACACTTTTAGCTTTAGGTGTTACTCAATTAGGTGTTGTTACTGCTGACTCAGTTGGTAAATATGGTACTTATGTTACTACTAATGTTGGTATATTTACATTAAACATGTCAGTATTCGGTGGTGTAATTACTGGTTTAGTTACTGCTTTATTACACAATAAATTCCACACAATCCAATTACCAGCTATTATAGGATTCTTCTCTGGATCAAGATTCGTTCCTATAGTTACTGCTGTTACTATGGCATTTGTTGGTGCAATATTAGCATTTGCTTGGCCAGTTGTTCAAGATGGTATCAGTGTATTATCTACATTAGTTAAAAATGCTGGTGCAATCGGAACATTCTTCTATGGATTAATAGAAAGAGCTTTAATACCATTTGGATTACACCATGTATTCTATACTCCATTCTGGTATAGTTCATTAGTTGAAGGTAATGTTTTAGTTAATGGTTCTGTTCAAACTGTTGCTGGTGCAAACACAGCATACTTCGTACAATTATCAAGTATGTCAAGCTTAGTTGGTGCTTCTGCTTCAACTATGAGTGATGTTATAAGTGGAACAACTAGATTCATGGCTGGTAAATTCCCATTCATGATGTTCGGTCTTCCTGGTGCTGCACTTGCTATGTACAAAGCTGCTAAACCAAGTAAGAAGAAAATTGTTGGTTCATTATTAGCTACAGCTGCTTTAACATCATTCTTAACTGGTATTACTGAACCATTAGAATTTACATTCTTATTCGTTGCTCCAGCATTATATGCTGTACACTGTGTATTCGCTGGATTATCATTCATGTTAATGGATTTACTAAACGTATTTATAGGTATGACATTCTCTGGTGGTGTAATTGACTACGCATTATTCGGTTTACTTCCAGCTGGTGCTGGTGTTCCAACTAACTGGTACTGGGTACTTGTTGTTGGTGCTGTATATGCTGTACTTTACTACTTCGTATTCTACTTCTTAATTACTAAGTTAAACTTAAAGACTCCAGGTAGAGAAGAAGATAACGAAGAAACTAAGTTATTTACAAAAGCTGATTACCAAAAAGAAAAAGGTAACGGTGCTGCAGCTGCTCCTGCAAAAACTTCTGCTAAAGGTGAAATAGCTGAAAAAGCTCCTCTAGTATTAGAAGCTTTAGGTGGAGAAGCAAACATAGTATCTGTTGATGCTTGTATCACAAGATTAAGAGTTGAAGTTAAAGATAAAGCAAATGTTAATAAGGATCAATTAAAAGCTCTTGGAGCTGCTGGTGTTGTTGAAGTTGGAAACGGCGTTCAAGCAATATTTGGTGCAAAAGCTGATGCTTATAAAAATGCTATTAACGAAATTCTTGGAGAATAACATTAAATATCAATAATTTAAGTGTGTTTTAAAATATTCGGGTTAAAAAAAGTGGCTTATGCCACTTTTTTTATTTATACATATAATCTCTTGTCATTGGCAATTCATTATTAACACCTTTTACAAATAATATTTGATGTAAATCTACTATACCATTATTAAATACAGCTGCACATGCATATAAGTACATTCTCCACATTCTAATAAATTCATCATCAAACATTGTCTTAATTTTATCTATGTTATCATCAAAATTTTTAGCCCACATTAATAATGTCTTTTTATAATGTAGTCTTAAACTTTCAACATCTATTGTATGATATTTATAATCACCAGATATATTTATAATTTCTCTAAAACTTGGTAGAACCCCACCTGGGAATATATACTTCTTAATCCATGCATCTCCCTCTGATTCTTGGAGACCACTTATATAATGTAATAAGAATAATCCCCCTTTCTTTAATACAGAATCTACATTTTTAAAGAACAAATCATAATTGGGTCTTCCAACATGCTCTAACATTCCAACACTAACTACTCTATCAAATTTAAGATGACTTTTGGATAGTTCTCTATAATCCATTATTTTTACATCTATATAATCTTGAAGGTTTTCCCTTTCTATTCTTTCTTTAAATGCCTTGTATTGTTCTTCACTTAAAGTAATTCCTAATCCTTTTACCTTATAGAGTTTAGCTGCTTCTATTAATAATCCACCCCAGCCACAGCCTATATCAAGCAATGATAATCCTTCTGATAAATTTAACTTCTTTAATATATGATGAATCTTATTCATTTGCGCATCATGTAAAGTATCATCACACTTCTTAAAATAAGCACAAGAATAACTTAATGTATCATCTAACCATATTTTATAAAAATCATTACCTATATCATAATGTGATGTAACTTCTTCTTTTTGTTTCTTCATAGAAGTTGATCCACCAAATATCTTTGTTAATGCTCCAAAGTTAGTTGAAAATTCATCTATGCATTTAAGTAATTCATCAAATACAGTAAATAAATCACCTTCTATTTCTATATCACCTTTCATATAGGCTTCACCAAACGCTAATGTAGTACTTGTTAATATATCTTTCTTTTTTAATGGTTTATGAAGTATAATTTTAAACTTTGGATTATCTTCACCTACCTTAACTTCATCTCCATCCCAAAATTCTACATTAAAAGAAACACCTTTAAATTTACCTAAAAATGTTTTTAAAAAGCTTTTTTCTAAATCCATAAGTAACTCCTATTCTATTTATTTTATCTAATATAGATAAGACTTTGCTGTTAATATTTTTTATTAGGGCGCTATTGATAATAAATAAACTACTAACAGCAAAGCACATGAATCTAAAAAAGATTCATATTAAAAATTATTCCAAAATAACTAAATTTTATTCAAAAAATAGGCAGTAAGTTTCCTTACTGCCTACACAAACTAATTTTTAATTAAACAATCATTATTTTCTTTTTTATTCTTTTCTTCCTTAGCTTTTTGTTTATTTTCTAGATTTTCTTTCCATAATGGCTCTGCTCTCTTAGCCCATGTTAATCCATAATTTATAGTCTTCTTACATAAATCATCTACATTTTCTGGATCTATAAATTCAGTAGATTTAGCACCTGAATTTTTAACCATTTCTGCTATCTTAGGTGCATTATCTAATATTGGACATGGTCTGAATTGATTTTGATTAAATGGTTGATTCTTTTGATATTCCATAAATAATGGTTGACCTAAAGCTTCTATTAAAGATACATCTTTTATATTTGCATTTGAATAATGGCAGAATACACAAGGCTCTACATCACCATTTGCGTTTATATGGCAGTATCTTCTTCCTCCTGCAACACATCCTCCAACATATTCAGCATCATGCCAGAAATCCATATTAAATATAGCTTTAGTACTACGCCAGCCCCTTATAGTTCTATATAATTTTTCTCTTTGATCTGGATTTGCCATTAATGATGTATCTGTTTTACAGCCTATTGGCATAAATGTGAAATACCAAGAGAAATATGCCCCTTTATCTATCATTAAATCAATAAATTCTTCTGAAAGAACGCTATCGCAATTAGCTGTTGTAAAGCAAGTTGAGAATCCAAATGGAATTCTATTAGATTTCATAAGCTCCATAGCTCTCATTATATCTTTCCAAGAGCCTTCCCCTCTTCTTCCATCTGTAGCATCATCAAATCCTTCAACACTAATTGTCGGTACTAAATTGCCAACTTCAATTAAATCATCACAGAATTTTTGGTCTATTAATGTACCATTTGTGAAGAACATAAATACACAATCATTATGCTTTTTAGCAAGCTTTAATATATCACTCTTTCTTACTAATGGTTCTCCACCAGTCATTATATAGAAGTATATTCCTAATTCCTTTCCTTCTGTAAATAGCTTATCTAGTTGTTCATAGCTTAAATTTAAAGCCTTATTGTAATCTGCTGCCCAACATCCTACACAATGCTTATTACAAGCTGTAGTTGGATCTACTAATATTGTAAATGGTATTTCATGGCCATACTTATCTTTATTTCTTTGTATTTCAGCCCAACCTCTAATAGATGCATTTAATAGGAAATTAGTAAATACTGTTTGAACTATGTTTGGATGTACATTATTGATTATGTTACACATTAGTTTAGTCCAGTTATTTTCTGGATCTTTTAAATATCCTTCTATCATATCATATTGATCAACATATATTTTTTCTGTATCAAACTTTCTAATCCATTCAATTATTTTAGGTAAATTCTTTTCCGGATCTTTCTTTAAATATCCTAAGACTTGTTTTAATGCAAATTGTTGAATTTTATATTTTGGACTTAACATTTAAATATCTCTCCCTTTCAAATAATATTAAAATAATTACATATAATTTTTATACCAATAGCTAAAAGAATAATTCCCCCACAAATATCTATTTGTTTTTTATATTTGTTGCCCATACAGTATCCAACCCATAAACCAATAGTAACTAATATACTTGTTACTATAAATAAAATTAAAATATTACTTATAATTTCTGTTCTCAATAAGCCAAATCCTATTCCTAAAATAAATGCATCTATACTTGTCGCTAGTGCCAATCCTACACTACCTTTATATCCAAAAAATTCTTCTCTCCTTTCATTATATTTATTAACCTTAAATGCATTTCTAAAAAATTTTATACCTAAATAAAATAATATTATTGCTGAAAACCATTGATTTATTGATATGATTTTTTCATTATTTATATTTAACATAGGGTATAATGCAATAATCATTCCAGCTGCTAACATAATTGTTTGAATTGCTCCAAATATTATACCAACTAATAATGCTGTTGATTTTTTTAAATTTCCCTGTGTAGATCCCCTACATACTGCTACAGTAAATGCATCTAATGCTAGTCCTACAGAAACTATAATTATTTCCCATAATCTCATTCATCTACTTCCCTCCTCATATTTTTTATTTTAGTCTTTATATCCAAATAAAGGAATCTATAATATTACTCATTTGTATTTATAAATAAACAATAATAATAATTTGTAATTTTTAATATACAAACACTTAAAAATGTATATTAAATATAATATAGAAATTAATAGACCACTTAAGTGCACTAATTACACCTAAGTGGTCCATATTTTATATATTACATTATTAATTTAAATCGTTAACTATATCATCTAATGAGTTAGTCACTAACACTTTATACTTATTAGACAATTCTTTTGCAGAAATACTTACTCCTTCCTCTATCCATCTTTTAATTATAAATGTTAATCCCCTTGAATAGTATTCTGCAATATCATCTACTGAAAATTTTTCATTTTTTTCGTTACTGGTTCCATATTCCTCAAATAACCTTTTAAACATTTTAACTAAATTACTATTAATAATTTCCTCAAAAGAGTTCTGCCCTGTTACCTTAACTGCTTGTAAGTAAAAGCTCTTATTACTTTCTATTCTTGAAAACATATAATGTATAGCTTCATAAGGCATTTTGCTTTCTATTAACATTTCGCTTCCTTTAAATATATCTTCATAGCAAATTTCCTCTAAAACTTCATACTTATCTGCATAATGATTATAAAATGTTGGTCTTATAAACCCTGCAGCATCAGTTATCATCTTAATAGTTATCTTATCAAAGCTATGCTTCAGTATTAAATTTTTAAAGCTCTCTTGCAATGCTGTATGCACATCTTTTCTATTATTCATAACTCACCTACAAACTGCCTTATATTAAAAGTAAATAACTTTATTTTATAAACTTGAAATTATAGTAATCTAAATAAGACTAAAATTATACAGCTTAAATTATATCATGTTTTGTAATATTTTACCATCACCCATACTGTATATATCTTTCATATATTATTATATAAGCTACTATAATAATATATAAAAATTCCTAATATTATTACTATTTATTAATAGTGATTATCCTTATCTTTTATAAATATAAAAATGAACATAATATTACTACTATGTTCATTCTTACATTTGCTATATGCTTTTTATTTGCTTTTTAAACACATACATTTTCTTATCAGCTTCTTTATATATTTCAATTAGAGGTCTTTTATCACCATTACCTCTATTAAAATATCCATAAGAAATTTCTAATTTACAAATTTTATTATAATTATAATCTTCTATTTTTTCTTTCATATCATCTATCTTTGACTTAATTACTTCTATATCAATATTATTTAAAATTGCTATAAACTCATCTCCGCCCATTCTTCCAACAAATCCTATGCTTCCTAATGTTTCTTGAAGTATACCTGCAAATTTAATTAGTAATTCATCTCCTATATGATGTCCAAAATTATCATTAACATATTTAAAATTATTTAAATCAAATGATACTATTGTTATATTAGATTTATACTTGTTGTCTAACTCCTTAAATTTTATATCTACTGCTGCTCTATTATTTGTATTTGTTAATCCATCTGTATAAGCTAACCTATGATTTTCAATATTCTTATAAATTATTCTCACTCCAAAAATAATTAATAAGAATCCAGAAGTTAGAGCCAATAATTGAAATATTACAAATTTATTGAATCCTGATAATACTTCATCCTTTGGAATTAAAAATACAGCATTCCATTTAACCGAATCTAATGGATTAAAGTTTGCGTAATATGTCTCTCCATTTAATTTTACTTTTCCTAAAGACGTTTCACCTTTATTAATTCCTTCTCTTAAGAAATCTATGTTATTAGATTTCCCTTCAAAATCTTCAAAAATATTTTTTGAGTCATGTACAAATTGCATATCTTTATGTGCTACATAATCACCATTATTATTAATTAAAAAGCTGTAACCACTCTTTCCAACAACTTTATTTTTAAATATATTATATATTTTATTTAAATCAATTACTCCACAAAGTGCTCCAACCTTCTTTTTATCTTTATATATAGATACGCTTAATGTAGTTATTGATCTATTTTGATGAACTTCCATGAAAGGCTCTGTTACAAATCTTTCATTATCTATGACATCATGAAAAAAATCTTCATGAGATTGGTCTTTAACTTCATTTCTATTAACATAATATCCATTACCCAGCATGTCCATTATTATAAAATGTTCAAAATTTAATAAAGTTTCCTGCCCCTTTAAAAATGAATATTGTTCATCCCAATTCATGTTATAGATATTTTCATTATTAGCCAAATAATTTAAGATTTTAAAACTGTACTCAAAGTATTCTTCAATAGATTCTTTACATTGATTTCCATGATCTTCAAGGCTTTTTTCAATTATTCCTACTTGATTTTGTTTTGATTTATAAAATGATATTACTGAAAAAGTTAATGTTAATATAAAACATATAAATACTATTGCTATTATTACTTTTTCATTCATCTTAACTTTTACATTATTTGTATTTTTCCTTTTGTACATTCTTACTACCCAATTTAAACCCTTTTTTTTCTATTTATATAATTATATTATATCTAATATCAAACAATTAAAAAAGGTTAATTCCTATTTTATACCAACTAAGTGCTAATTGTCTTAAATCTATACTACTTTAATAATTATTTATAAATTTATTGCCATATCAATGCTAAACTTTTGTATGTACATAAATAAAAAAAGAATTAGATAATACATTTATTATCTAATTCCCTCATTAATTATTCTATATATCTAATACACCTAGCTACGTTCTCAGCAGTGGGCTGTTTCAAATCACTTGCTTCGCTCGTTCTTTGACAGCCTTTGCATGGAACGTGCTAAATACTTCTCTTCGTCACTATCGTTCCTTGATAAGTAAAGCTACGTTCTCAATATGAGCTGTATGTGGGAACATATCTACTGGTTGAACAGTTGTAGTTTTATATCCATTTTCCTCTAATATAGCTAAATCTCTTGCTAAAGTACTTGGATCACAACTTACATATACTATTCTTTCTGCATTTATATTTGTTATGGCATTTAATAGTTTAACATCACAACCTTTTCTAGGTGGGTCTACAACCACAACATCAGCCTTTATTCCTTTGTTAATTAAATCTGGTATAACAATTTCTGATTCACCAACAAAGAATTCAACATTATCAACATTATTTTCTTTTGCATTTATATTAGCATTTTCAATAGCTTGTGGAATAATTTCTACTCCATAAACCTTCTTAGCCTTTTGTGATAAGAATAAAGTAATTGTTCCCGTTCCACAATATGCATCAAATACAGTTTCATCTCCACTTAATTCTGCATATTCAAGAGCCTTACCATATAACACCTCTGTTTGAATAGGATTGACTTGGAAGAATGATAATGGTGAAATATTAAATTTGAAATCACCTATATAATCACTTATAGTAGGCTCTCCCCATAATGTTATACACTCTTGCCCTAATATTACATTTGTAGGCTTAGAGTTAATATTTTGAACTATACTTTTAATTCCTGGTATATTATCCACCATTAATTTTATAAATTCATCTTTGTTTGGTAACTTAGCTCCATTAGTAACTAATACAACCATTACTTCATCAGTTTTAAAACCACGTCTAATCATTACATGTCTAAGTATTCCACTTTCATCATACTTTCCATCAACATTATATGGTTTTATATTATTCTTTTTAATCCATTCTCTAGTCAATTGTACTACTTTATCTGCAACCTCATCTTGAATCAAGCATGTTTCCATATCTATTATTTCATGACTTCTTGGTGCAAAGAATCCTATTTTTAATTCTCCATTTACCATTCCAATAGGTAATTGAACTTTATTTCTATATCTCCAAGGTTCTTTCATACCTAGTGGGAATTTTACTATTCCTTCATCAAGTTTGCCTATTTTACTTATACAATCCTTAACTCTTTCAAATTTGAAATTCAATTGTTCATTATATGTAGAATGCTGTAATTTGCATCCTCCACATCTTTTATGTATGTTACACTTTGCTTCACATCTTTCTGATGATGGCTCTATTATGTCTACTAATTTACCATATGCAAAATTCTTTTTAACTTTTACTATCCTTGCATTAACTCTTTCTCCTTTTAATGCGCCTTCTACAAATACAGGAAAAGTATCATTTACTTTTGCTATTCCTTCTCCTTCATATCCTTGTGAAATAATATCAAGTATATATTCCTTATTTTTTTCTATCAAATCTATCACCTATCAATCTTCTTATGTTATTCTAACAAACTATTAATATTATATACCAAACTACTAATGTAATAAACATACCATATCTTTTTTATGTAAAAAAAAGACACCTTTCGGTGCCAAATAATGAAATCAGTTGCCTTTACCATTTTAATTCTTTCGAACTTACTCTGATATTATCAATTATACCCTAATTTATCAAGTCTATTTGTAAACTTTTTGTTAACTTTTTATAAAAAATAGTATTTTTGATATGATATCTTGCAGTTTTTAAGCATTTTATATTTGCTTATGAATAATTTTATGCATTTTTTCTTTCTAGAATAACTTAAATAATAAAATTTTCTTTGATAATACTTTATAAAGAACAAAAAAATAAGAAGTGCAAATTTACACTTCTTATTTTATGTTAAATTATTCTACTACACTTACTTTTAAAAGGTTAGTTGATCCAACTTGATCTAATCCAGCAGCTATTACAACTGTGTCTCCAGCTTTAGCAAATCCATTTTCAACTGCTATCTTAGTAGCGTTAGCCATCATAGCATCTGTTGAATTTTGGTCTTCAGCAACTACTGGGTAAACTCCGAAGCAGAATGCTAAGCTCTTAGCAACTTTTTCACATGGAGTTACAGCTACGATTGGGCATTCTGGTCTGCATTGAGAAATTCTTCTTGCAGTTGCTCCACTCTTAGTTGAAGAAACTATTGCAGCAGCGTTTAATTCGTTAGCAGCATTGCAAGCAGCTCTTGAAATAACTCCTGATACAGCTGGAATGTGAGATTTAGCTGTTGAAACAGCTGTTTCATAGTTTAATTTAGTTTCAGCTTCAACAGCTATTTTAGCCATTGTTTGAACTGATTCTACTGGCCAATCTCCGTTAGCTGATTCCCCAGATAACATGATTGCATCTGTTCCATCTAATATAGCATTAGCTACGTCAGAAACTTCTGCTCTTGTTGGTCTTGGGTTTCTCATCATAGAATCTAACATTTGAGTTGCAGTTACAACTGGCTTTCCAGCAGCGTTACATTTTTCGATCATCATCTTTTGAACAGCTGGTAACTTTTCAAATGGAATTTCAACTCCTAGGTCTCCTCTAGCAACCATTAATCCGTCAGAAACTGCTAATATTGAATCTATGTTATCAACACCTTCTTGGTTTTCGATCTTAGAGATGATTTGGATGTGTTCTCCACCATTTTCATTTAATATTTGTCTGATTGTTTCAACGTCTGAAGCTTTTCTTATGAATGAAGCAGCTACAGCATTTACTCCGATTTCACAACCGAATTTTAAGTCAGCTATATCTTTTTCAGTTAAAGCTGGTAACTTAATTGAAACTCCAGGAACGTTAACTCCTTTGTGAGTTGCAACAAATCCAGTGTTTTGAACTGTACAGTGGATTTTGTTTCCTTCGATTGATTCAACTGTTAATCCTACTAAACCGTCATCGATAAGGATAGTGTCTCCTGGTTTAACATCATTAGCTAATCCAGCATATGTTACTGAACACTCTTCAGTGTTACCAACTACGTCTCCACCTGCATGTACAGTGAATTTAGCCCCTGCTTGTAATTCAACTTTCTTAGGTTCAAATTTACCAGTTCTTATTTCTGGTCCTTTTGTATCTAACATAACAGCGATTTCTTTGTTGTACTTCTTAGCTAATTCTTTAACTAAGTTAATTCTTGCTGCATGTTCTTCGTGATCTCCATGAGAGAAGTTATGTCTTGAAACGTTCATTCCTGCTTCAATTATTTGTGATAATATTTCTGGGTTTTCACTAGCTGGACCGATAGTGCAAATGATTTTAGTCTTTCTCATTTAAAACTCTCCTTTTAATCTCTAATTTAATGTATTTTAAAATAAAATATTGGCAATATTAATTAAATTATTTAGAAATCTCTTCTGAAATTTCATATAATTTTTCATCAAATGTTCTGTTTAAAGCTAAAGCTTCATCTATATCTTGGTCAAAGATTTGATTGTTCTTTATACCAACAACTTTTGAAGTTTTACCTTCCATTAAAAGTTCAATTGCTTTTGAACCCATTCTTGAAGCTAATACTCTATCAAAAGCACTTGGAGCTCCACCTCTTTGGATGTGTCCTAATACAGTTGCTCTTGTTTCAATTCCAGTTTGAGCTTCAATATATTTAGCTAATTCAGAAGCTCCACCAACACCTTCAGCAAGTAAAACTAAGTTATGCATTTTTCCAGCTTTCTTACCTTCTAAGATAACTTTGCATAATTCATCTTTATCATATCCTTTTTCTGGTGTAATGATGTATTCAGCTCCACAAGCTACACCTGTGTGAAGAGCAATATCTCCACAATTTCTACCCATAACTTCTACGATAGAAACTCTTTCGTGAGAAGTTGATGTATCTCTTATTTTATCTATAGCATCAACTACAGTATTTAATGCCGTATCAAATCCTATTGTGTAATCAGTGTAAGTTAAATCATTATCGATTGTACCAGGTAAACCTATAGTTTTTACTCCTAATTTTGATAATAACTTAGCACCAGTGAAAGATCCATCTCCACCGATAACTACTAAAGCTTCTACACCATTATCAGCAAGAATTTGTACCGCTTCTTTTCTTACTTCTTCTTGTTTGAATTCTAAACATCTAGCAGTTCTTAAAATAGTACCGCCTCTTTGAATTATATCTGAAACAGATGATCTATTCATTGGGAATAACTCACCATTTATTAATCCAGCATATCCTCTTTGTACTCCCATAACTTCAATACCATTATGTATTGCAGTTCTTACTACCGCTCTTATTGCAGCGTTCATTCCTGGAGCATCTCCACCACTTGTTAAAACAGCTATTTTTTTCATAAAATATTCCTCCTCGAAACTACTAAGGACTCTGCATGTCCACACACTTTGAAATATTCCTTATTATTCTTTTATTGTTAAACTTTTTACCACCTTTTTTATTTTACTTGTAATCTCTTCTTATTGCAACTAAAATAAATATTCTTATGTCTAATTTTATCGTTTATTTACATTATTACCTGTTTATTTTGCCCTTAATCAATTAAAATTATATAAACATTTTTTTATTTTTGTATCTTTACACATATTTCATATTAACACTTTTTTTATTATTTTTCATTAGAAAATATAAATTATTATCAATCTTTGTTATATAATTAACATACTTCACAGGGTAGTTTTGGTTATTTTTAGTTGAAATTTATATTGAAAAACTTTTATTATCTTATTTTATTTGTGAAATGTTACAAATTTTCAAAAAAAAATATTATCTTGCTCAAAATTTTTGAATCAAGATAATATTTTTTTAACAATTTTACTCTACAACTTTAACATTTGAATCTCCAAAAACTTTTTTTAATTCAAATACTACTTCACTATTTAAATCAACCCACATATCTCGTGGCATTCTATAATTTTTTCTATCATTGGCAGTAAATACATACAAGGCAGAATCACCTTTATATTCAGAAACTACGTCAATTAGCTTTTGTTTCATTGCCTTAGCCATTTGCAAATCATCAACCCTTATATATACTTTATCACTGTTTACTTTCTCTAAAGGTTCTATACTTTCACAAATAAGTTTTGGTTCTTCATCTTCTTTTATATTCACTCTACCATTAATAACTACCATTGAATCTAAATTAATTAAGTTTCTAACTTTATCTAATGTTTTAGGAAAAACAACTACTTCAATAACTCCAGTTAAATCTTCTAGCTTTAAGAAAGCCATTATTGAATTATTTCTAGTTACTTTTTGATTTACCTCTGCTAATATTCCTCCCAATATTACTCTTTGATTATCTTGAATTAAGTGATCATCATCACCTAATCCATCCATAATAGCTTCATATGATTGGAATATAGTTTCAATTGTAGTAGATGTCATCACCTTTAAACTTTTTTCATATTCATCTAAAGGGTGACCTGATATATAAAGCCCTGTCATTTCCTTTTCCATTGATAATAAATTATTTTTTGCAAATTCTTTTATGTCTGGATATTTTACTTCAGGCTCTTTTATACTCTCATCTGCTATACCAAAAAGACTAATTTGCCCATCTATATTTCTCTTTTTCTCATTATATATGCTATCCATTACTTTTTCATAAACAGCTAGTAATTTTGATCTATATATTTTAAACTCATCAAATGCACCTGCTTTTATTAAGCTTTCTACAGCCCTTTTATTTATTGTTGATAAATCTATCTTGCTAATGAAATCAACTAAAGACTCAAAGTTACCTTTGCTTTTTCTAGCCTCAACTATTCCATCAACAACATTTACCCCAACATTTTTTATTGCTGCAAGACCAAATCTTATACTGTTTCCTTTTACAGTAAACTTTGAATAGCTTTCGTTTATATTTGGAGGTAACACTTGTATACCTAAGCTTTCTGCAAATTTTGTATAATGTGCTACTTTTTCACTTGTTCCCATAACAGAATTAACCATTGCTGCTATGGTTTCTACTGGATAGTAATGCATTAAGTATGCTGTCTGATAGCCTATTACTGCATAGGCTGCTGCATGTGATTTATTAACATTAATGTTATTATAAAGCTTTTATGCTTTATACTTCATATTTCTATAAAGATCGGACTATATCATTATCCTAATCACTTTAGGATATAGGGCACTCGTGGATATTTCACCATATAAAATTTACTTAGGCTATTTTATCTAGTCTCTGAACCTTTAACCTATTTCTAGGAGACTTGGCTGCGGATTAACCAATCCTTAAACTTTTTACTATACCTTAGATAATTACTCTAAGCCCCTAATCATATTACTATATTAGGTTAGTATTTAAGGCTCTAAGGTCTTCCCCGCAATTCACCCTATTTGCTTTACAGCTCCTACTGTAAAGGCACTCTTTATTTCGTTCCACTTATTATATTTTCTTTCTAACTTTATAGTTGATTTATCATACAAATAGTTAAATATATTATCAAACTCTTTTTTTGCATTTATTTTTAGACACTTTATCTTTTCTGTCTTTGTATCATATAATTTCACATAATTAAATTTAGTTTCTCTTTTAATTTCATTAAGAAACGCTTCAGTTCCTAGAATCATAAAGCAATATGTTGGATAAATATATTTTATAATTCCTTCATTAGCTTTATAATAACTAGTATTATGAGATAATATTATACTTCCATCTCCATCGAAATAACCTCTTATAAAATGCCTTATTAAAGCCTTATCAATATTAGGCAATTTATCCATCGTTAGCGATTTATTGGGATATAATCCTATTTCCCTCAATCTAGTTGCCATTATTTTAGAGGAAAAACTTAATGAATATCCTTCTTTAGAATTTTCAAAACCACCCTTCTTGGTACGCCTAATATCTCCAGTAAATTGAAGCTCATTAGCCATAAACTCTAGTATCTCTAAATCATTTATAGATACTACTATATTATTATGATTTTCATCTCCAACAAATCCATCAGCATAAATAAATCCTAATATATATGCTTTAGCTTCTGTATCAATACAAGCAAAATAACATTCATCTAAAACATATCTATTTTTTAATCTAGTATTTATACCTTCTTCTTTTAAAACACGTCTTACAGCTCTATCTGATACATTTAAATTTTTTGAAATATCTCCCATACAGACGCCTTTATTTTTATAATAATAATTTACTATTTTGTATTTATCATAACCATTAAGTTCTCTATAATTTTTAAACAAACTTATATTCACCTCTATGAATATAATTTCTAAATTATAGGTAAATTATACATAATAATCATTAACTTTCTTATAGAATGCATACGAAGCAAAGTCCATCATCTGGTCGAAAATTTCATTTGCCGCTTTTTCACTTATGCCATTTCTCAGACAACCTGGTACTTCTACATTACCATTTTCATCTACTATTCCATATATAAAATTCTTTCTTTCTTGCTCCATTACACTGTGCTTTTTCTTTGACATGGCTCTTCTAACCATATCACTTCTTCCAAGTGAGTATCCACCTAGATCTCTAACAATCTGCATAACTTGTTATAGTGATAGGTAACTCTACCTTCGTCTTAACGGTCAGGTTTTGTTTTCCCCCACTTCACACCGTACATGCGACTTTCATCGCATACGGCGTTCCATTAATTATTACAAATGTATTTCATTCTCTCGTATTTTCTTTTAAGATATAGTGTTGAATCATTATACATATATTCAAATAGTTCTCTTGAAAACTTTTTTCCACCTAAGAAGTAACATATATTTTTACTTTTAGTATTAAATATGCTCAAATCACATCTATTTAACCCAACTAGAATTCTATTTACTAGATTATTACTCCCAACAAACCCACTCCTAAATCTCCTTATATCTGTTATTCCATCTCCATCAAAAACTCCTCTTATGAAATCTCTAATATATACTTTAGGTATATTATCTGGAAAAATTTCAAATCCTGTTTTTTGAGGTACAATCCCATAATTACTAAGACTTTCACACATATGCCTTGATGTCAAACTCACATAATAACTTGGATTTTTCCCACATTTCATTTTTGCTTCATTTATCCATTTTCTAATAGTTGCTTCATTTGCTCCTATGAGACAAGCTACTTTTTGAGCTGAATAACCAACTAAATAATATTCTATTGCTTTCTTTTTTGTTTCAACACTATATTTCACTTAGACAACCTCTAATTGTATTATTTTCCAAACAATTAGAGAATATACATTTGCTTAACTAACTATGCCCCTTCGCTCCATAAAAATTACTTTACTTCATCACTACTACAGGCTGCTGCCCTTATTCTTTGTGAATCATTTCCTATTCACTAGTACCATCGGATTTCAACATCCTTAACATTTACTGAATAAGTTCAAACGTTCCTATCATTCTATCTTTACATATTAACTTAGGCCTTCTCTATGAACCGTCAAGTGCCTTTTTGCTATCTTAAGGTAAGCTAAAAGCAATTATTTTTTAATAATTATAATTTAAATAACCAAGAATACTTAAATTACACTTGAATCTAAATACTTTCTCTTCGTACTTTAATGGTTAACGATTCTTCAAACGAGAATTTCTTTCGTAGCCATATTAATTTTATAGACCCCCGATTACTTCTCTAACCACTTCCCAGGTCTGATTTTCACCGACTTCAACGAGCTTCATACATATTCATGTTGAACTAAATATGCATGTCGTAGTATTAGGGAAGAACTACCTTAATTAGTTCTTAAAAGGTATTTCACCTTTAATATCAAATGATAAGTTAGATAAATATTTATCCCTACAATTTTATACTACATTTCTATAGTTTTTGTATTTGTAGAACGTTTCGCACCTTGATATACCATTACCCCATATGTGACATCCAGTATACTTTCAAGTTCTGGTGTCTCATAATGCACACTGTCTTTATTTCTTTTACCTTCTATATATCTCGGAATCTCAGCCATAGGACCTGGTCTATATAAAGATATACCAGCTATGATATCTTCTAAGCAGTCTGGCTTAAGTTCCTTCATGAATGATGTCATTCCTGGAGATTCTAATTGGAATACACCAGCTGTTTTTCCTTCACCAATCATGTTATATACTTTTTTATCTTCAAAATCTATTTTATCTAAATCAATATCTATTCCTCGATTTTCTTTAATCATCTTAACAGCATCACTCATAACTGTTAAAGTTCTTAAACCAAGGAAATCCATCTTTAGAAGTCCTAGCTCTTCTAATGTTGTCATATCAAATTGAGTTACTATCATTTCATCATTTCTTTGAAGTGGTACATATTCAACCAATGGCTTCGATGCTATAACCACCCCAGCTGCATGCGTTGACGAATGCCTTGGTAACCCTTCTAGAGTTTTACTAACATCAATTAATGTTTTTACTCTATTTTCTGTCTCATATGCAGCCTTAAGCTCTGGATTTAAATCTAATGCCTTTTCTATTGTTATTCCAAGCATTGTAGGAATCATTTTAGCTATTCTATCTACTTCTGCATAAGAGTAGTTCATAGCTCTTCCTACGTCTCTTAAACACAATCTAGCCGCCATTGTACCAAAAGTAATTATCTGTGATACATTTTTAACTCCATACTTTTCAACAACATAATCTATTACTTCCTGTCTTCTTTCATAACAAAAATCCGAATCTATCTATTACTACCCTCTCTTTCGAGATACTTAAACACTACTTTTGTAGTGGGTATAGACTATATCTTCACCCACCGACCTTTATACGGTTTGGGCTGCCCCACTTCGCTATGTTTCATAAACATAGCTACGTCCCCTTGGACTAGTCGTTGAACGTTTCCCTCTTCAGGACTTCGCTGCTTATTACCCAATCTATTAATTTTTCAACATTCACGTTTAAGCTTATTTCATCTTTACGTTGTAGTATCAATAGCTCTAAGGGCTTTCAAGCAATTCGAGGCTCTTTAAGTATATTATTTCTAATATACACGACTATTAAGTTAAAATGTAGATTTTAAATTTATATATTTGATATATTTTCTATCTAGATAAATTGTAGAATTATCATATAAATAACTCATTATATTGAATGTTTTTAGACGCCCACCATAACTTATATAATAGTTATTTTTCTCATCATTATATCTTTAACTAATTTTTCGCTATTTATTAATATTCTACAATATTTACAACTACCATAAACCGAGTTAGATACATACGATTTAATTTTATAATCTGAACCTATACATTTCTTGAATTTTTCTAAATGCATCCTATCTAAATTAGCTATTGCTATTCCCAATTTACTTCCAGTTACATATCCATCTGCATAAATAAACCCTAACCAATATGCCTTTTCTTCAGTATCTATTTCAGAAAAATAATCATCATTCACTGAATAAACTAAATGACTATCCCTTAAATTTCTAGTACTAACTTTCCATCTTTTTAACGCATCATAGATACCACATAAACTACATCCAAGTTTATCTGCAATTTTACTACATGATAATTTTTGATCAATATATAAATTTATAATTTCAAACTTATACTTATCCAACTCATATCGCTTCAAATTTCTACACTCCTAAGAATTTAATATATTCTTAGTATAAACTTATTTCTAATCTGGCATACTAACTCTTTCCGGATTTAAAAATCTTTCAAAGAGCAAGCTATACTTTATCGGATTAATTTTTGTTATTCCCAGAGTATAAGCAACTATAGAGCCTGCTGCCGATCCCCTTCCTGGTCCCGTTGGTATTCCATGATCATTTGAATACTTAATAAAGTCCCAGGTAATCAAGAAATAATCAACATATCCCATTTGATTAATTACACCAAGCTCATAACTAAGCCTATCAACATAAGTCTTTGCTTCCTCATTAGTTTCAGCAAATTCCTTTACATCTTGAACATTAATTAACTTATTCCTAAATTGTTCAAAGACATCATATCTTTCAACAAGACCTTCAAAACACACCTCTTCAAGATAATCAAAGTGAGTTTTATATTCCTCAGGAACTGGGAAATTAGGTAACTTAGATACATGGAATTCATAATCAAAATTACATTCATCTGCAATTTTAATTGTATTTTCTAATGCCTCTGGAACATAAGAAAACATATTCCACATTTCTTCTGGTGATTTCAAATAGAACTGATCCGAAGGATATCTTCTTCTATTTACATCTTCAACAGTTTTACCTGTTTGAATACACATAAGGATATCATGAGCCTTAGAATCCTCTTGTTTAATATAATGGACATCATTAGTTGCAATTAAAGGAATTCCAGTTTCTCTAGCTAACTTAATATTACCTTCTGTAACCTTTCTTTGCTCCTCCATTCCATGATCCTGAATTTCTAAATAAAATCCATCTTTAAATATGTCCTTATACATCAAAGCAACTTCTTTAGCTTTTTCATAATCATCTCTTAATAAATTTTTTTGTACTTCTCCACCAAGACAAGCACTTAAAGCAATTAAACCTTCACTATGCTCTCTTAAAAAATCATGGTCAACCCTTGGCTTATAGTAAAAACCATCAATTGAAGCAGCTGATACTATTTTCATTAAATTTTCATATCCAACTTGATTTTTTACTAATAAAACTAAGTGATATGTACCATTATCCTTATCATTAATTTTAATATCCATTGATTTACTTGCTACGTAAACCTCACAACCAAGAATAGGTTTAATTCCTTGTGCTATAGCTTCTTTATAAAAAGCTACACAACCATACATTACACCATGGTCAGTAATTGCTATACTTTCCATACCTAGTTCCTTAGCTCTGCTAATAACCTTTTTAATTTTAGCCGAACTATCAAGTAAACTATACTCAGTATGTAAGTGGAGATGACAGAACTTTTTATTTTCCAATAAAACACCCCCGTTTGAATTAGTTAAAAGTTTTTAATTAAGAGTTAATAGTCTATTGTATAAATCCCCAAATGATTTATATATTAACTATTAACTAACTAATAGTTTCCACTTCTAATTTCTTCTGCTATTTTTTCTATTTTTCTTAGCCTATGATTAATTCCAGACTTACCAACTGGCGGATCTAGCATTTCTCCTAGCTCTTTTAGCGATTCATCTGGATAGCTTAATCTAAGTTCTGCAACTTCTTGAAGATTTTTAGGCAATCTTTGAAGTCCAATACTATTTTGAATAAGCTTAATACTTTCAACCTGTCTTACTGCTGCATTAACTGTTTTACTCAAATTAGCTGTTTCACAGTTTACAAGTCTATTTACGTTGTTTCTCATTTCCTTCATTATTCTTATATTTTCTAATTCAAGTAATGAAGTATGAGCTCCTACTATGTTTAAAAGGTCAACTATTTGCTCACCTTCTTTAATATATATTATAAAACTATTTTTTCTTTGAATAACCTTTGAGTTTAATCCAAAGGAATTAATTAGTTTACATAAATCAATTGCATATTCTTCACTATGAGTTACAAACTCTAAATGATATGTCTTTTCAGGATTAGTTACACTTCCCCCACCAATAAAAGCTCCTCTAATATAAGCTTTCTTATACTCTTCAGTCTTTACCATTTCAGGATCAATTTTATAATCAATAGTTAGTACTCCATCTATTTCCTTGAAAATCCCTGTTTCTTGAAGTAAGTCCCTAACCCCCATATCTTCTTCTATTAAAACCATGTAGATATTGTTCTTCTTTAATGAGTTACTCTTTTTAACCATTAATTTAGAATGTATATCAAAGTGTTCCTTTAGCAAAGTGAATATATGTCTTGCTGAAGCTGGATTTTCTGTTGTAATTCTAAAGCTAAGACCTTTTCCACTAAATCCTATAGTTCCACTACCTTTCATTATTGCTGAAAGCTCTGCTAATGCTTCCTCTTTCGATATATCAGTATATCTGCATATTTCTCCTTTTACTTTCGCTGAAAACGACATAAATTCTTTCTCCTAACTAACTATAAATATATAACACATTATATCATAAACTGTTCCTACTGTGTCATAATATAATAATGGAAAATTACTTTAAAGAAAAATAGAGGATATTGCCTATGCAATATCCTCTATTTTTCTTTATTATTTTTAATTTTTTTAGAAACGTACATATACTCCATTATCTTCTTTTTATCATATAATAGCTTTTTATCAAGAACAGTTGTCATCAATACTTGTGCCAAATATTCTGAATCATGTTTTACATATCCCTTAGTTATTTTAACCAAATCTGTTTCTACTACCTTAACACCTAAGTCCTTTATATTATCATAATCTAGCTCAACTAATTTAGAACCTTCACTTAAATATCTTTCCTCTATATCCTTAGGAATTGTCCCATTATTTGCAATAACATATTCAACACTATTTTTACCACTATACTTCATTAACGTTTTTATATGATCAGAAACAGTAAAATCATCAGTTTCCCCCGGTTGAGTCATTACGTTAGAAATATAAATTTTAATTGCATCACTTTTATTTATACACTCTGCAATATCCTCTACTAAAAGATTTGGAATTATGCTTGTATACAAACTTCCCGGCCCCATGACTATTGCATCTGCCTCGCTTATAGCCATTAATGCATCTAATAAAGGCTTTGCCTTTTCAGGTTCAATCTTTAAGTTTTTTATTTTACTTTTTTGTTTAATAACTTCATCAGGTATTATAGATTCACCCTCTACAATATTTCCATTTTCAAGTTCTGCAATCAACTTCATATCATCTAAAGTAACTGGTAATACTTTTCCTGTTACAGCAAGTACTGAACTCATTTTTTGAACTGCCGCTTCAAAGTTATCGCTTATCCCATCCATGGCAGCTAAAAATAAATTACCAAAACTTTGTCCCTTTAAAGTTCCTTCTGTAAATCTATATTGAAGTAAATCCTCCATTATTGGCTCAGTATCAGCTAAAGCTAAAATACAGTTTCTTATATCCCCTGGTGGAAGCATTCCAAGGTCAGCTCTAAGTTTTCCTGAGCCTCCCCCATCATCACCAACTGTTACTATTGCTGTTATATTATTAGTATATAATTTAAGTCCTCTCAGCATTGTTGATAAACCTGTTCCCCCACCTATAACAACAATCTTTGGTCCTCCTACATGAACTCTCTTTTCATCAACTAAATCCTCAATATTTTTATCAGTTATAGTTATTTTAATTTTTTCATTATTTATTAATGCAATAAACGACTTTATAAATTCTGATAAAGCTATATACATAATTAAAAGTCCTATTAAGCTTAGAAATAAGTATAAAACTTTAAATGCTATACTTTCTCCTACCTGTGAAAAAATTTCAATAAACCCTACTACCGATAAAACCATACCAATAAAGCCTAAAAAAATCCATCGTTTAATTTTTATACCAGGCTTCATCAAAAACTCCATTATCATAGTTTTTTATCCCCTTTATGAACATCTTCTTTAATATCTCTATGTTCTATATAAACATCATAATTTTTTTCATGTAAATTCTTGTAAATTTCATTTGCAATAGCAACTGATCTATGTCTTCCCCCTGTACATCCTATTGATATAATAAGCTGTCTCTTTCCTTCTTTTTTATAATTAGGAATTAAAAATTCTAACATATCAATTAGCTTATATAAAAAGTTCTTTGTTTCATCTTGTTCTAAAACATAGTCTTTAACTGGAGTATCTAATCCTGAGAAAGGCTTTAATTCCGGTATATAGAATGGATTTGGTATAAATCTAACATCAAAAACTAAATCAGAATCAACAGGTATACCATATTTAAATCCAAAACTTAATACTGTAATAGACATTTGCTTTTCTGGAAGAGTTTCATCACCAAAATACTTAGTCATTTCTTCTCTTAAATCTCCAATTTTATATTTTGATGTATCTATAATGATATCTGCTTTATCCTTAACCTCTCTTAATTTTTCTCTTTCTAACTCTATTCCAGTTATAACTCTTCCTCCACCTGATAATGGATGGCTTCTTCTCTTTTCTTTAAATCTCTTTACTAAAACTTCATCAGTTGCATCTAAAAATAGTATTTCATACTTAAATTGATCTTTTTCTAGTTCTCTTAAACTTTGGAATAAATCATTAAAGAATACTCCACCTCTTATATCTATTACTAATGCAACTTTATCAATTTTACCGTTACTTTGTGAACAAACTTCTGCGAATTTTGTAATTAATGTTGGTGGTAAATTATCTACACAAAAATATCCCATATCCTCTAAACTTTTTGTAGCTTCTGATTTACCTGCACCTGATAAACCTGTTACTATAATGAATCTCATATAATACCTCCAAAAACTTCTGCTTTATTTAATCTTATGATATAACTTTACTAACTCTGAACTTATATAATTCTGTATAGAATAATTATATCAAAACAACTTTGCTTTTACACGATTTAATTAACTAAATGTAATATTTAGAACACTTCATAAATTATTTTTAATGAAACTCCTTCTCCTATCCGTCGAATGAGTAAGTTTGCCTTGCCAAATATAAAATTTGGAGGCTCACTTATATCAAAACAACTTTGCTTTTACACGATTTAATTAACTAAATCTAGGCATAAAAAAAGTTGCCCTAAGGCAACCCTTTACTCTTCACCAATTATTCTAACTTCCGGATGAAGCTCTACTCCAAATTGTCTCTTAACTTCATCTTGAATATATTTTATTAAATCAGTTATATCTTTAGCTGTAGCATTTCCTTTATTGATTACAAATCCTGAATGTTTTTCAGAAACTGCTGCTCCTCCTATAGAATAACCTTTTAAGCCTGCATCTTGAATAAGTTTTCCTGCAAAGTACCCTGTAGGTCTCTTAAATGTACTTCCTGCTGATGGATATTCAAGTGGTTGTTTTGATTCTCTTTTATTTGTTAAATCATCAACCAACTCTTTTATTGTCTTTACTTGCCCCTTTTCTAATTTAAACACAGCTGATAATACTGTATATCCTTTTTTCATAACTATTGATGATCTATATCCAAAGTCTAAATCCTTATTTGAAAGTCTTACAATATTGCACTCTTCATCAATTATTTCAGCACTTTCTATAACATGAGCTATTTCTCCATCATAAGCACCTGCATTCATAAATACGGCTCCACCTATAGTTCCTGGAATTCCACAAGCAAATTCAAATCCAGTTAATGAATTTTCCATAGCTTTATCAGAAACTGCTTTAAGCATAGCTCCACACTCTGCTTCTATTTTATCTCCATCTACAATAATAGTGTTAACTTCTTTTAAAGAAATTACAACACCTCTAAATCCACCATCTCTAACTAGTATGTTAGAACCATTTCCTATTAAATAAAAAGGAATTTTGTTTTCCTTACAAACTTCAACACTCTTTATTACCTGCTCTTTTGATTTTGGAATCAATAATATATCTGCTGGCCCACCAACTTTAAAATTAACATAACTACTTAGTTTCTCATCTATCTTAATATCATTTTCATCATAAAATTTCCCAAACAACCCTACAAATTTATCGTATTTATTCATGACAAGCTCCTTAAAATTATAAAATATTTACAATTTAATAGTATAAATTAATTTATACTATTAAACAAGTGATTTAGCTTTAATTATTACCATTAAAGTAATTATAAATACTTTGTGCTGATTTTTTATCTATAGATTGTGTATCTAAAAGTTCTTCTATCGTTGCCTTCTTTATGTTATCAACGCTTCCAAACTTCATTAATAATGCTCTTCTTCTTTTTTCTCCAACATTAGGTATATCATCTAAAATTGAATGTAAAGTTCTTTTATCTCTTAAGCTTCTATGATATGTTATTGCAAATCTATGCACCTCATCTTGAATTCTTCTAATAAGCTGCATTAAATTTGATCCTCTATTTATAATCAGCTCTTTATTATTATATACTATCCCCCTTGTTTGGTGTTTATCATCCTTAACTAGTCCACAAACTGGAATATCTATATTTAACGATTTTAACACCTCTAAAGCAATATTAACTTGACCTTTTCCACCATCCATCATTATTAAATCAGGAAATGTTGAAAATTTTCCTGCTGATAGCTTTAAATCTCTTTGTTGAATAGCTTTTATTTCATCTAACCCATGATTAAATCTTCTAGTTAATATTTCACGCATACTATCATAATCATTGGCACCCTTAACTGTTTTTATCTTAAATCTTCTATAATCACTATTCTTTGCTCTTCCTTCTTCAAATACAATCATTGTTCCAACAGAATCTACACCCTGTATATTAGAAATATCATATGCTTCTATTCTAGAAGGCCATTCATCTAAACTTAATAGCTCTTGAAGTTCTAATAAAGAAACTCTATTTAATTCTTTATCTTTTAAATATTTATCTTTAAACTTTTCTAAGGTAATTTGTGCATTATTTTTAACCATTTCAAGCATATCTTTCTTTTGTCCCTTTTGTGGTACTTTAATCCATACCTTAGAACCCCTTTTTATGGTCAAATATTCTTCCATTAATTCTAACTCATTAATTTCTGGTACAAAAATAGTTTTCGGTACCTTTGCTGTTCCTCCATAAAAGGTAGCTATGAATTCTTCTATTATTTCACCAATTCCTTCATTTGCAGTATTTTCAAATATGAAATGCTCTCTTCCGATTATCTTACCATCTCTAGAGAAAAATACTTGAATACAACTATCTTTTTCATCTTGCTCTATATTAATAAAATCTTCGTCACCTTCCATAGTTTTAAAAATCTTTTGCTTTTCAACTATAGCTTCTATAGATAATATTTTATCTCTCAATGCTGCTGCTTTTTCAAATTCTAATTCTTCAGCGGCTCTTTCCATTTCATCCTTTAGCATTTTAGTTACATAAGTTTCTTTACCACTTAAAACATCTATTATATCACTAATCATCTTCCCATATTCTTCTTTAGTAATATGGCCACCACATGGCCCAAAGCATTTTTTAATATGATAATTCAAACAAGGTCTTACCTTCTCTCCATTTTCTCTTATTGCAAGTTTACAAGTTCTTAATGGAAATATCTTATATATTAAATTAATAGTTTCATAAACTGCTGCCCCATTAGTGTAAGGTCCAAAATATTTGCTTCCATCCTTAGCAAAATTTCTAGTAACAAACACCCTTGGATAATCATCTTTTATAGTTATTTTTATGAATGGATAAAACTTATCATCCTTTAGCAGAATATTATACTTAGGACTATACTTTTTTATTAAGTTGCACTCTAAAATTAAAGCCTCCATTTCTGAATCTGTAACAATATACTCAAATTCGGAAATATTTTTAACCATTACACGCACTTTTTCAGAATGATTTTTTGAGTTTTGAAAATAACTTTTAACTCTATTTTTTAGTATTTTTGCTTTTCCTACATAAATTACTTCCCCTAAAGAATTTTTCATTAAATATACTCCAGGTTTATCTGGCAAATTCTTTAAATGATATTCAAAATCAAACATTTTAGAATCCTCCCCTCTTTAGTTTAGTAGATAATAATTAAGAGTTAAAGGTTACTCTAAGCAAACCTAAACTTAATTATACTTAAGCTTGCTTTTGTCCCCCTTAACTCTTATATTAGCACATAATTTTTTTATTTATTTTAATAGCCTAAAACCGCCTGTCTTACAACTTTACTTGCAACAGTTGCTGCTTTACCTGAACCAGTTCCACCATTTTCAACAATTACTGCAACTGCTATTTGTGGATCGTCCATTGGTGCTACTGATATAAACCAACTATGTGGTGTTGCTTCGCTACCATCTGGTAAAGTATAATCAGCAGTACCTGTTTTCCCTCCAGCATTAGTTCCTTCAAATGCTGGCCACTTACTTAAATTACTGTTAACTAAATTAACCATATAATCTTGTATTGTTTCTGCTATATCACTAGACATGACTTGTTTTAATTGTTTATCATCAATAGTTTTAACTACATTTTGATCTTTATCTACTATAGCCTTAACAAGTTTAGGCTGCATCATTACTCCATCATTTCCAACTGTAGCTGCAACTAAAGCCATTTGCATAGGTGTTGCTAAAACACTACTTTGGCCTATACCACTTTGTGCTATATTCCCAATTTCTGAACTATCTAAAGATGGAAATCTACTTGCAGTTATAGATATACCTGGCCCTTTTATTACAGAGTTGAATCCATAATCCTCTGCAGTAGATTTAAGTGCATCATTTCCTAATTCCATAGCTAATGTACCAAATACAACATTACTTGATACTTTATATGCTTGCTTTAAGTCTATTGAACCATAAGCATTATTTCCAAAGTTACTTAAAGATCTTCCATCAGGAAATTTAATTTTTCCTTCATCACTAAAAGTTCTATCAACTACTGATGGAATATTTTCTAATGCGCTTGTTAATGTTACAGTCTTAAATACAGATCCTGGAGGATATAATCCATTGATTGCCCTATTTATTAACGGTGAGTCTTCTCCACTTCCACTATTAGCTGCATTCATTTCATCTGCTAAATTATTAGGATTAAATGTTGGTTTTGATACCATTGCTAATATTTCTCCTGTTTTAGGGTCTAATGCAACTACAGCACCTTTATTATTACCTAATGCATCTGATGCCACTTGTTGAAGTGTTGTATCTAATGTAGTTACAACTCCATTTCCTACCTTAGCGTCTTCTTCTGTTAGTAAGCTAAAATCTATCTTATCTTTAAATTCTTTAAAATTCTCTGTAAAGTTAAAGCTTCCTGTACTTTCCTTATCGCTCTTTATATTTTCTACTAACCCATTTAAATCAATAGTATCTAAGAACTTTCTGAAATTATTACCAAAAGCATTATAAGTAGTTAATTCACTATCATACTCTTCTTCAAGACCAGTAGTTCCATATACAGCACTTGTATAACCTAATGCATGCACATATAAATTACCATATAAATAATCTCTTTTTTGTGAAGTTTGATTTAACCTTTCACTTGTAGTTAATGCAGTCCCATTTCTATCATAAATGGTTCCTCTTAAAACTTCATTCTTTTTAGCTATAACCCTTGTGTTACCTGCCATTTCATTAATTTTAGGACTTTTAATTAGCTGAAAATATGCAATATAGGATATCAATGCTATAAAGAAAACTAAGAAAACTGTCATTACATGCTTAACACTTTTTGCTAAATCATTCATATCCTATGCCTCCTCTGATATTTTTTGTAATATTCCTAATGCAAAGAATATTGTTAATACTGATGAACCACCATAACTTATAATAGGCAATGTTATACCTGTTAATGGGATAACAGCAAATATTCCTCCTATTATAACTAATGTTTGACATGCTATCATTGTACTAAAACCAACTGCAATCAATTGTGAATAACTGTCTTTTGTAACAAATGCTGCTCTTATACCTCTATAAAATAATAGGAAATATATTATCATTAATCCAATTGCAAAAATTATTCCAAATTCCTCACATATAATTGCATAAATCATATCACTTTCTTTAACAGGCAAATTTTCAAAATGACCTTGCCCTAATCCAACTCCAAAAAGTCCGCCTGCAGCAATAGAATACATTCCTTCAACTATTTGATAAGATGATCCTAATGCATACTTCCATGGATCTAACCAAATCTTAACTCTTTCTCTTACATGCCCAAACATAGCATATCCAGCTACTGATCCTATAGCTGCTAATCCTAAAGCAGTAAATACATATTTTCTCTTTGATGTTGCAACATAAAGTAATGTTATTGAAATACCAAAGAATATTAAGGCACTTCCTAAATCTCTTTGAAGCACCATACACCCCATTGAAAACCCTGCAACTAATGCTGGTTGCCATAATTGCTTGGCATCTCCTTTAAAGTTATTTTTAGCTTCATAACTTGATAATGCAGCTGCTAAATATAATACTAATGCAATCTTTCCAAATTCTGAAGGCTGAAAAGATATCGGTCCTATTATTATCCAGTTCTTTGCCCCATATAATTCTGTACCGAATATTAATGCTAATGGCATTAATATTAAAGTTATTATCATATATATATTCTTATATTTTACAAAACTCTTTAAGTCTGGCAATATTACTACTATCAATATATAGGCTATTATTCCTAAAGATATCCAAACTAATTGTTTAATAGCTGTAACTGTATTTATTCTATATAATGTTGCTACTCCTACTACTGCTAATACACTTGCAAAAATTAAAATAAATTTATCGCCATCTGGATAAAACCTTCTAATTACAAAGTGGGAATAGCCTATTAATACACATAAGACTACCCCCATTATTAATGCAAATTTGTCAAAAGGTTGTTGTAAAAAACCTAATGCTGTGAAAAGTAGTAAGCATAGCAGATATACTAATCTAAGTAATCTTTTTTCTCGCTTTATTGCTTTCATATCATCACCTCTATTATCTGCCTGACTTTAAAACTTTAAAAATAGCACTTCCTATTTTTACTTCATCATCAGCAACTAGCTTATACTTTTCCTGTATTCTTTCATTATTTACATATACACCATTGGTACTATTTAAGTCTTCAACATATAAATTATTATTTTTAGCATATATTTTTGCATGGTTACCTGATACAAAAGGCTCGGTTAATACTATTGTATTTTCTGGCTTTCTACCTAATGTAATAATTCCTCTTATAGGAACTACTGACCCCTGTTCTAATGTAGAATTAACTCCAGTTTGAATAACCTCAATACCATATCTTATACCTGAGCTATTATTTCTTGCTTTTCCACCAGTCTTAACATCTTTATACATTATCTTTAACGCATAATATATAATGACATATAATAAAATTATGAAAACTATACCAAATGTAAAAGTAACCAACTTTCCAAAACTCATACCTTCACCTCAAATTAACGTATATTTACCATTATATATTAAATCTTATTGTAAAAAATAACAAGTCATCTAAGACTAACTTAATAACTTCTTAAGATATTTCCCTGTGTGTGATTTGTCGTTTTTAACTATTTCTTCTGGTGTTCCTTGCGCTACTAATGTACCACCTTTATCTCCACCTTCTGGCCCTAAATCTATTATATAATCGGCACATTTTATCATATCTAAATTATGTTCTATAACAACAACTGTATTTCCCGCTTCAACTAATCTTTGTAGTATTTCAACTAATCTACTAACATCATCTACATGAAGTCCTGTTGTTGGTTCATCTAAAATATATAAAGTCTTTCCAGTACTTCTCTTTGATAATTCAAATGCAAGCTTAATTCTTTGAGCCTCACCACCTGATAATTGAGTTGAAGGTTGACCTAATCTAACATATCCTAATCCTACATCTTTTAGTGTTTGAATCTTATTTTTTATCCTTGGAATATTTTCGAAGAATTCTAATGCCTCTTCTACAGTCATATTTAAGACATCATCAATATTCTTACCTTTATATTTAACTTCAAGAGTTTCTCTATTATATCTCTTTCCTTTACATACTTCACATGGAACATATACATCAGATAAGAATTGCATTTCTATTTTTATTATTCCATCACCAGAACATGCTTCGCATCTTCCACCTTTTACATTAAAGCTAAATCTTCCTGGCTTATATCCTCTCATCTTAGCCTCTGGAGTTTGTGAGAATAATTCTCTTATTATGTCAAATGTACCTGTATATGTTGCTGGATTTGAACGTGGAGTTCTGCCTATAGGACTTTGATCAATATCTATAATCTTATCAATATTTTCATATCCTGTGATATCTTTAAACGCACCAGTTGGGTTTTTACTCTTATTAATTATTTTATTTAATCCTTTATAAAGTATTTCATTTACTAATGTACTCTTACCAGAACCTGAAACACCTGTAACCATTGTTAAAACTCCTAATGGGAATTTAACATTTAAATTTTTAAGATTATTTTCCTTAGCACCAGTTACAGTAATAAAATTTCCATTACCTTCTCTTCTTACCTCAGGAACTTTAATTGATTTTTCTCCTGTTAAATATTGACCTGTAATTGATTCTTTACATGCCATAATTTCATCAACTGGACCTGCTGCAATTATTTGACCACCATGTTCTCCTGCTCTTGGTCCTATATCTACTATATAATCTGCTTCTCTCATAGTATCTTCATCATGCTCAACAACTATAACTGTATTTCCTACATCTCTTAAGTTTTTTAAAGTTTGAATTAATTTATCATTATCTCTTTGATGTAATCCAATACTAGGTTCATCTAGTATATATAAAACTCCCATTAATGCTGATCCAATTTGAGTAGCAAGTCTAATTCTTTGTGCTTCCCCACCAGAAAGAGTTCCTGAACTTCTTGAAAGATTTAAATAGTCTAATCCAACATTAACTAAGAATTGTAATCTGCTTTTTATTTCTTTTACTATTTGATCACTTATAATTCTTTCCTTTTCAGATAATGTAATTGAATTTATAAACTCAAGCTCTTCCTTAATTGACATTTTAGTAAATTCATATATATTTTTATCTCCAATAGTAACCGCTAAAACTTCTTTGTTAAGTCTAGCCCCTTTACATTTCGGACAAGCATTGTTGCTCATATATTGTTCTATTTCACCTTTTATAACATCTGAGTTAGTTTCTTTATATCTTCTTATAAGTGAATTAATTTCTCCATCATAAGAATATGCGTATTTTGCCTTTACTCCATCCTTAGTATAAATAACAGATAACTTATGTCCATTAGTTCCATATAATAATAAATCTAAATGTTCTTTAGATAATTCCTTTACTGGCCTATTTAAATCTAAATCATACTCTTTACTTAATGCTTGCAGTATAGCATATGTCCATGAATCTTCCTTTAGTCTTCCTTCTCCCCAAGTAGCTATAGCCCCTTCCATAACACTTAGGTTTTTATTCGGAATTACTAAGTTTGGATCTATTTCCATTAAAGTTCCTAAACCATCACATTTGTCACATTTTCCATATGGTGCATTAAATGAAAACATTCTTGGTTCAAATTCTTGCATGCTAATTCCACAATCAGCACATGCAAAATTTTCACTAAATAATATATCTTTATCACCAATTACATTTATTATAACTAGACCTTCTGCTAATTTTAATGCAGCTTCTAGTGAATCACTTAATCTACCTTCAATTCCTTCTTTAATTACAAGCCTATCAACAACTGCTTCAATATTATGCTTTTTAGTCTTTTCAAGTTTTATTTCATCTTCAGCTAATTCATATATTTCGCCATCTACTCTTGCTCTTACATATCCATTTTTCTTTATATTATCTAATATTTTTTCATGAGTCCCTTTTTTTCCTCTTATAATTGGAGCTAAAACTTGAATTTTAGTTCTATCCCCAAGAGCCATTACTTGATCCACAATTTGATCAACAGACTGCTGACTTATTACCTTTCCACATTTAGGACAATGTGGAATACCTATTCTTGCATATAGCAATCTTAAGTAATCATAAATCTCAGTAATTGTCCCCACTGTAGATCTTGGATTTTTGCTAGTTGTTTTTTGATCTATTGATATTGCTGGTGATAAACCTTCAATATAGTCAACATCAGGCTTATTCATTTGCCCTAAAAATTGTCTTGCATAAGCAGATAAAGATTCAACGTATCTTCTTTGTCCTTCAGCATATAACGTATCAAATGCTAAAGAAGATTTACCTGAACCAGATAATCCAGTAAATACTATTAATTTATCTCTGGGAATTTCTAAGGAAACATTTTTTAAATTATGTACTCTTGCACCTTTTACTATAATCTTATCTTTCATTTTTCTACCCTCTTCGATATACTTCATTATTTTATTTTTGTCATAATTTCTTTTCTTTAATCTCGAACAAATATTCTCTTTATTATATTTTAGGTTTATTGAAATTTATTGTCAATAAAATTCATGATTAATATTTATACGATTATAATTTGGTTTTTATATCTTTGCATCATCCAACATACTTACTTAAAGTCTCAATAATATTTATTTCTTGAATATCATCTGTTTATAAAAAAATACAAGCAAATACTTTTCTTTAAATTTGCTTGCATTAATTATAACTATTTTTATCTTATTTCCATAAAATTTGTATTATTAATTCTTCGTTTTTTAAAGTGGAATTTATACTATATCCCAATTTTTCTACTAAGACCTTAGTTATATACAACCCTAATCCTGTATTTCTATCACTTCTTGATTTATCCACAGTATAAAATCTATCAAATAATTTATCCACATTTTCTTCTGTTAAAGCTGTTGTCTTGTTAATAAACTCTGTTATTATTACATCATCCTTTTGTTTCAAAGTAATTTTTACATAACTTTCACCATGTTTAATCATATTTCCTATTAAATTAGTAAAAATTCTTGTAATAGCTCCTTCATCTGATATAATATCTCTAACATTTTCATCTACTTCAATAATCGGATTAATATTATTATTAATAAAATCATTGTAAAATGCAGCTATATTTTCGCATAATATGTTTTTTAAATTTACCTTTTTATAATTAAAGTTATACTCATTTCCCTCTATTCTAGATAAATCATAAAAGCTACTAATAAGATGCTGCAATGATTTTGCCCTATTTTCTACAATATCTATATACTCATTTTTTTCCTCTTCTGATATGCCTTCTAATCTTATCATTTGCAAATATCCCATTATTGATGTTAATGGTGTTCTTAAATCATGTGACATATTCGATATACTAGCTCTTAATTCTTCTTCATTTTTGTTTTTTTCTGCCACAATCTTTTGTTTTGAGTCAAATATTAGATTTATTTCTTCCACTAAACCTTCTACATCTTTATCTACAGATTTGGTTTTTATATTTGCATATTCATCTAAATTATTATTAATTTGCTTACTTATTCTTCTAAACTCTCTTTTATATCCTATAATAACAGCTATTAAAACAATAATTATTGCTATTAAAATACATGTTATTCCCATATTTTCTCCTATTCTATATATCAATTCATTATATATACCCCTAGATATACTCATCTATAATTAAACCTCTTAATCTATTTGCATATGAATTCAAATCTAATTTTATAAATATCAAAATTCAATTTATTCTTTAAGTATATTATATACTCTATGCTTAATCCTTCCAACACTATATAAATATAAGCAAATTACCTCAATAGAATATTCTAAAAAATGAATATTCCACAGAGGCAACTCTTCTATAATCTATTAAACTTTTCACTACCTATATTATTCAATACCTTAATTGAAACAAATAAAGCTATTAAAAATATAATTAATACTGAACTTAAAATAATCATCATATTTGTAATATTGAATACTTTAACTAATACAACTGATACTGCTACAACTACTAATATTAATATCAATATTCCCAAAATAGTAATCATTACACTTGCGCTTTGCTTTACTACTGTTGTTGGATTTGTCCACTCCATCTTTGGAAAATATAAATTAATTATTATTCCTAATATAGCTGATACAATTGCAAATACTATACTAATTACTAAGTTAAATATTAAATACTTTATATCAAACTTTAATCCTATATAAAAAAATACATTTGCTATAATTGATGCTGGAATTGTTATTATTAAATTAGTTATTATTTTACCCTTAAAGATATCATTAGGTTCTATTGGCAATGATTTTAATATCCATAACCTATTTCCTTCTAATGATATTGATGAATTTGTTGTACAAGATAGTCCAATAGTAAATACTAAGAAAACTAATATTGCAACTGGAATCATATTAGCTATCTCAGGATACCCCAAAAATTCCACTAACGTTTCTTTACTTACAAATAACGTTGCAATGGATGCTGCAACTAATAATACCATCCCAAACGCTGTATTCATAACATAAATAGGTGTTGCAAAGTATCTTCTTAGTTCTTGCGTAATCAATGATTTTATTACACTGCTTGCTTCTAACTTTGACACCTTATAATTTGCCTTTTTATAGCTTTCTGATAATTTCCCATTTATAACTTTAAATGTCTTACTAAATACCAAAATAAATATTAAAAATGGAACTATTGATATTAGTATAAACTTTATTAAAGCAAATATATCATAATTTACTAAAGCTTCTTTTAAATACATTGCTGGTAGATATATGCTAGATAGTCCTTTTACTATTGAGTCACTATTTGCAATAAATTCATTAATATAATTTTGCATATTCATTGAAAGCATCATAATTAATAAAAATGCTATCATACCAACAACTGTAGTTACTATATTTTTATGCTTAAATCTTGATGATACAAATGTTATAGCAACAGCTATTATTGAAGCTGATATTATTGGAATCATTGGTATAAATATTAACCCTATTATTAATATAATGAAGAAAATCCATGACAAACTTCCATTATAGATAAAATATACTATTGAAGCCGGTACTATTACAAGTGCTGTTCCTATATAGTTTATAGACATTAAACTTAATATTTTACTAGTTAATATTGTACTATTTCTTATAGGTAAAGCCATTAATAAATCGTAATCTTTTGAACTAAATAATGTTCCTTGCGCTTTATATATTGATGTTATAAAGCTTAAAATACATGAAAATAATACAGCAACTATTAATATTAAATCTAAATATCCCATTGGTTTTAATACTGTAGCTAACGCTATTGAATATGTGGTTGACATAAAACATATTACTGCTGCTATTAATAACAATGTAGCTGTAGTAATTAATAACTTCTTCTTTTCATTAGAAGTGCTAACCCCTTTAGATAAAGAATTAATTCCTGTGCTATTTATAAATGAATTTTTTAATAAAATAAATAAATTACTCATTATCAATCAACTCCATAAATACTTCTTCTAAAGAATTATTACCTTTAACTTGTTCAGTGCTACCAACTGCAACTATTTTCCCATCTTTAATAATTGCAATCTTATCACATAATTTTTCTGCTACCTCTAATACATGAGTTGAAAAGAATATTGCACTACCCTCATTACAAAGTTCTCTCATTATTTCTTTAAGTGTATGAGAAGCCTTAGGATCTAATCCAACAAATGGCTCATCTAATATTAATAACTTTGGTTTATGAATTAATGCTGATATTACTGCTAACTTTTGTTTCATACCATGGGAATATGAAGAAATTAAATCCCCTAAATATTTAGTTAACTCAAGCTTATCTCCATAATATTTAATTAATTTCTCTCTTTGTTCTTTACTTATTTTATAAATATCTGCAATAAAGCTTAAATATTGTATTCCAGTTAAAGCTTCATAAAGATCTGGATTATCTGGAATATATGCCATTACTTTTTTACATTCTATAGGATTTTTCTTAATAGATTTACTATCTATTAATATATCCCCTTCACTAAATTCTAATATTCCAACTATAGATTTAATCGTTGTTGTTTTTCCTGCACCATTGTGACCTATAAATCCAAATATCTCCCCACTATTTACAGTTAAAGATATATTATCAACTGCTTTTTTGCCCTTTGAATATTCTTTTGAAAAGCTCTTTATTTCTAACATACTATTTCTCCCCTTATACTTATTCCCCTTTTTATAATATCCTTATAAATTTGAAACTAATGTAAAAATTTGAATAACTATAGCTAATAATGATAAAATTATATTCCTTTTTATTTCTGCTGATTTACCATTTCCATTGGGTAAAAAACCAAGTCCATATAGCCCAATTGGTATAATAACAGCAATTATCTTTGGCATATAATTTTGTAATTTACCACTAACTGAAATCTGCATTCCTACTTTATTAGGTAATATAATAAATGATATAATTCCTAAAATAAAAATAACTATCCCAAAGCCTAATTTAATGTTCTTTTCTAATTTACTATTAATCATTTTTAATCTACTAACCTTTCTTATTTGATATCTTGCGACTTAAATATTTTTATTCCCACAAATAACGAAATTGCTATTGTTACTAATGAAATTATTACTGATCTTAACAAATCTCCATTTCCTGCTTTAATTGAAGTTGCTAATGCTGAATTATAAAATGGTAATACCTCATAAACTCTATCGAACCAAGGATATATTCCGTATAAAAATCCAGCTAACGTAGGAATCCCTATAAATATTGCTACTGTTATTCCTATTGTAGCTCCATTACTTTTTACTAATGTTGCTATAATCATAGCTAATGCTGCTACTGCTGAACCTGCAATAACTGATGCAACAAATGTTTTTATCATTCCTAATAGTTGTGAAATTTCAAAAGCTTTCCCCCAGCCATTCATGAGCGTTACTACTATGGTTGGTAGGATTGTCATAACAGCTAAAATTATTGTAACTGCTATAACCATAGATACAAATTTTGCTAGATAAAATTCTTCTCTCCTCTTACCGTAAGCTAAGAAATTTTTAATTGTACCTTGTGAGTATTCTTTTGCTATTAATGCTCCTACTAATATACCTATTATTATTTCTATAACTCCTGACCCAAATGAAGCATGGTATACTTCTATTGAAGTTGGATTCATCATATCTTTAGCTTGTAACTGAATTCCTAGTTGGCCTGGTGTTACTATTGCTTCACTTTCAGACATACTTGTTAATTGTTCCATAAGAACCTCTTTTTGATCTTGTGGCATATTTCCTAAACTATCATTAAGTATTTTCTCAAAAACCGATGAACACATAACTACTGTCAATGTAGATAATAAAACTGCAACACATATTAGTACTTTAAATGTTCTATTTTTAAATAGCTTATATAATTCTGCTTGTATTGCTTTAAGCATTTAAAACACCTCCAACTTTATTCATAAAGTATTCCTCCAAATTTTCACCTTTAACACTTATACTTTCAACAATAATTCCGGATCTTGATAATAACGAATTTATTTCACCAACATTATCCAAATTAGAAAATACCTTTATGTTACTATCTTCTAATACCTCATAATCACTTATTCCTAATTCTCTCTCTAACAAAATTACCGCTCTAGCTGTATCATCAACCCTTAAATCTATATATTGCCTACATTTTTCGGATAGTTGCTTAGCTGTAATTTCTTCAATTAATTTTCCATTTGAGATTATTCCATAAGTTGTTGCAAGTTCTGATAGCTCACTTAATATATGGCTTGATATCAATATTGTCATATCTTTTTCTTTATTTATCTTCTTTAATAATTCTCTTATTTCAACAATTCCCATTGGATCAAGTCCATTTATAGGTTCATCTAATATAAGCAATTTAGGATTTCCCATTAGTGCATTTGCAATTCCTAATCTTTGTCTCATTCCTAAAGAAAAGTTCTTAACTTTTTTCTTTTCAACATCTTTTAATCCAACTAATTCTAATACTTCATCTATACATTTCTTTCCTGGTATATTCCTTACCAATCTAGATACTTCTAGGTTTTCTCTTGCCGTCATATTAGTATAAAATGAAGGGGTTTCAATTAAACTTCCAACCATTGTTCTTGCCTTATTTAACTCATTTTCCTCATTTGCCCCTAAAAGCTCTATTTCTCCACCACTTTTATGAATTAATCCTGTAATAAGTCTAATTAATGTTGTTTTACCAGCACCATTTTGACCTATAAATCCATATATATCACCTTTTTTAATAGTCATATTAACATTATCTACAGCCAGTTGTTCACCATATTTTTTAGTAATGTTATATGTCTTCAATACAACTTTTTTCATTTTTATTTACCCCCTAAGTATTAATTTATCTATCACTTCTTTTTTTATTTAAATTCTTAATTTACTTACATTGTATATCCATAGTTGTAAGATACCTTAAAGAAAATATTAAGAAAGTATTAAGTTTCAAAGATAAAAAATAAGATTAAAAAATGGTTGGTAGAACTCATTAAATTTTCTACCAACCACTATTTAAATTGTATAATTACATTTTTTAAATATATTATTTCCTATTGTAATTTTCTTTCCTACAAATATTAACTATTCAGACTTTAATTTAAATCCAATTCCCCATACTGTTTGTATATATTCATTTTCCTTATCTATCTTAGATATCTTGGCTCTTAAATTACTAATATGTACATTAACAGTATTATCATCTCCAATGAATTCATCTTTCCAAACTGCCTCAAATAAATTTGCCCTTGTAAACACTTTGTTAGGATTACTAATTAATAGCTCTAATATATCAAATTCTCTAACTGTTAAATTTATGTTTATTCCATTTACCTGTACTTGTCTACTATCTATATCTAAAGTTAAATTTTTATGAGTTAATTTATTATTGCTATTTGTTTTAGAACTAGAAAATGCTTTATACCTTCTTAATTGTGCCTCTACTCTAGCCAAAACTTCATTTATATCAAATGGCTTACTAATAAAATCATCCGCCCCCATTTTTAATACTCCAATCTTATCTTCTGGAGTTGTCTTAGCTGACTCGACTATTATTGGCATTAAATAATTCTTTCTAATTTCCTTTATTAACTCTTCTCCGCATATCCCTGGTAACATTAAATCTAAGATTATAAGATCATATTGACTTTTCTCAATGCACATCTTTGCTTCTGATCCCGAATATGCCCCTCTTACATCATATCCATTTTGACTTAGTATCTTACATAACAGCGCATTTATATCCCAGTCATCTTCAACTACTAATATTTTGTTACTTGCATTCATAAATTCTCCATCCTCTATAACAAATAATTATATAAATTATATCAAAAAATTATATCTCTATAAATTAGTATTACTAAAGCCTGTAGAAATTATTTTCTACAGGCTTTAGTTTATTATTACATTTAATTAATTTTCAACCTTTTTCCTTTTGATACTACATTATTATCTTTATCTAAAACTTGGAATTCAAACATTCCTTCTGTTAAATCTTTTCCTGTTAATTTCTTTGTTCCTTCTAATATTACTGATGTTGATTTGCTATCTTCTAATTTCCCTGTAAAGTCCCACTTATGAGACTCCTGGCCATCATTTTTAACTTTATTAGCAATTAAATTTCCATTTAATGCACCATATTCAATATTTGCATTAGTAGCTAATATTGTTCCCATGAAATAATCCCCAGTACCAACCTTCGCATAATCACTAGTAGTAAATAATTTATCTTCTCTTAAGCTATCATATAAATTCCACAAAACATTATTTTCTTTCCCTATAACTTGCTCTGTGTTTCCATGGTCATTAATTTTAGTTACTAAATTTGCTAAATAATCTTTATCTACACCAGTCATATCTACATTAATAATTAATGTTTGCCCTTCAGCTATATTTATCTTTAGATTTCTCTTATTATTTCCATCACTAATTTCATTAGCTTTAATATTCAAATAATAAAAACTACTATTTCCATCAGTGGTTATCTCTTGATTTTCACCATTTAAGCTCCCTAATTTTACTCCACTTGATGTTGGATTATCTGATAATGCTTTTGAAATTTTTTTCAAATTATCTAATTCAGCATCAATATTTATATACGGCTTTGAACCTTGTTCTTCCTTATATACTTCTATATTTTGAAGTCCAGTACCTCCAATTCCTATACTAACCTTATTTCCATTATCGGTTATCTGTGTTGGAATCTTGTTTCCAATAACAACATTTCCATCACTCTTTATTTGTGTAATATTATCCGCACTATTTTGAATGTAATTCTCCTCATTCAATTTTAATGATGAAGACTGGCTAGCCCCAAATCCTTGTCCCCCTGCATCTAAATCTTTAGTTGCTATATTTCCATTAGTATGAGCTGATAAAATAGCTTCTGTTGAAAAAATATGAAAATCAAATGCTGGTGTAGTATATTAAATACCATCCTTTACATATCTAAAAGTATTTTTGCTCTTATATTCTTCTGTCAATTTCTTAGTTGCATCCAAAACATTTATCGCTTCAAATTCAATTGAACTTTTTGTAATTTCTTCACATTCATCGATTTCAGATATTCCTAATACTTCATCAGTAACTTCAGTTGAATTTTGTATATCATCTATTTTTTCACTATCTTCTTTAACTTCATTAGTATTTTGTATTTCATCTATATTTCCAGAAACCTTATCTGTACTAGATTCTATATTAACTGCTATATTAACTTTTTCTTGTCCAATATTAACGACAATACTATCATTCACTAATTCTTCAACTTCTAAAATTGTGCCAATAATAGAAATATTAATTTCAGACGAATCAACTGCTTTATCATTCAGAGTTAGAGTATATACATTCTGACTATCAATCACAGGATTTGAAGTAAAATACTCTGGTTCATAATTTATTTTTACATTTTTAAAATTTAATGGCAAATCAATATTAACTTCATCTCCAGCTTGTATATTTTTATTGCTATTGGTATATTTTATATCTAATTCTACCTCATCATTTGCACTAAGGTTAACTACTGAATTAATGTCAGTTATCATTGAATTAATTTTTAATACACTTAATATATTTGTATTCAAATTAGTTGCAAATACATTTGAAGTATAAAAAATATTAAACAATAACGTTATTACTAACATTAACGCTACCTTATTTTTTTTCCCCATAACATAATCCCCCCTTATAATAACCATCAGTCAAAATAATCTTATGTAAAATTTTACCAGTTAACTAGTATTATATTCCGTTTTTTTATCAAATAAATAATCCTATATAATAAAATAAAACTACATACTTATGATTAACTCTTCGTATTATTTTTTCACTTTATTCCTTAAGGTTAATAGGGGTATAAAAAAACTGATTCCTACACTAAATAGGAATCAGTTAATATATATTTGCTATGAAATTTATGATGAATGGATATATTGAAACTATATCTATTCATTAAGTTTTCAAAACAGTTCAAACACAGTATATCATATATACAATTATTTTAATTATGAGATTTTTAAATGACTTTCATAAAAATACTTAATGCAATTTCCTAGGAAATTATTTTTCCTTTAAATCATTAATCATATCTCTAAGCTCAGCTGCTCTTTCAAATTGAAGATTTTTAGCTGCATCTTTCATTTCTTCAGTATATTGCTTAATTAACTTCTTCTTTTCCTTCTCAGTTAAAGTAGAAGATTCTTTACTAATCTTATATTCTGAAGATTCCTCTGCAACTTTAGTTGCTTCAATTACATCTCTTATATCCTTAATAATTGTCTTTGGTACAATACCATGCTCCTCATTGTACTTCATTTGGATTTCTCTTCTTCTATTTGTTTCTTTAATAGCTCTATCCATAGACCCAGTCATTTTATCTGCATACATAATTACTTTACTTTCAGAATTTCTAGCTGCTCTACCTATAGTTTGAACCATAGATGTTTCAGAACGTAAAAATCCTTCCTTATCTGCATCTAAAATTGCAACAAGAGCAACTTCTGGAATATCCAGCCCTTCCCTTAATAAGTTTATTCCAACAAGAACATCGAATTCACCTAATCTTAAATTTCTTATTATCTCCATTCTTTCAATAGTCTTTATATCAGAATGCATATAAGTAGTTTTAATACCTAATTCAGTTAAATACTTAGTTAAATCTTCAGCCATTCTCTTAGTTAATGTTGTTACTAAAGTTCTAAATCCTCTTTCTGTTGTTTTAATTATTTCTGCATAAAGGTCATCTATTTGTCCTGTTACAGGTCTAATTTCAACTATAGGATCTAACAGTCCTGTAGGTCTGATTATTTGCTCTGCAATATTAGTAGAATGATCTAATTCATATTGAGCTGGTGTTGCAGAAACAAATATAAGCTGATTAATTTTACTTTCAAATTCATTGAATTTAAGTGGTCTATTATCATAAGCACATGGAAGTCTAAATCCATATTCAACTAATGTATCCTTCCTAGATCTATCCCCTGCATACATTGCTCTACATTGTGGCAAAGTAACATGACTTTCATCTATAAACATTAAATAGTCATCTGGGAAGTAATCTAACAAAGTCTTCGGTGGAGTACCTGGTGCTCTTCCATCTAAAACTCTTGAGTAGTTTTCTATCCCACTACAATATCCCATTTCCTTAATCATTTCTATATCATAATTAGTTCTTTGTCTCAATCTTTGAGCCTCTAATAATTTATCTTGAGATGTTAGCTCTCTTAATCTATCTTCTAATTCATCTTCAATTTGTTTTATTGCCTTATTTAAAGTTTCTTGAGATGCCGCAAAGTGAGAAGCTGGGAAAATAGCAACATGCTCTCTTTCTCCTAATATCTTTCCTGTTAATATATCAAATTCTCTTATTCTATCAATTTCATCACCAAAGAACTCTATTCTAATTCCCTTAGTTGAAGATGAAGCTGGAACAATATCTAATGAATCTCCTCTAACTCTAAATGTACCTCTAGAAAAATCAATATCATTTCTCTCATATTGAATTTCTATAAGCTTCTTAATTATTTCATCCCTTTCCTTTTCCATTCCAACTCTTAAAGAAATAGTTAACTTCTTATATTCATCTGGATTACCTAATCCATATATACAAGATACTGATGCTACTATTATTACATCTCTTCTTTCAAATAATGCTGATGTAGCCGAATGCCTTAGCTTATCTATTTCATCATTTATAGAAGCATCTTTTTCAATAAAAGTATCAGTTTGTGGAACATATGCTTCAGGTTGATAATAATCATAGTATGATACAAAATATTCTACTATATTGTCTGGAAAGAATTCCCTAAACTCTGAACATAATTGTGCTGCTAATGTTTTATTATGAGCTAAAACTATAGTGGGTTTTTGTACCCTTTCTATTATATTTGCCATTGTATATGTCTTACCAGAACCAGTTACCCCTAGTAATGTTTGATATTTTTCATTTTTCTCTATACCTGCCACTAAACTATCTATAGCTGCAGGCTGATCTCCAGTTGGTTTAAACTTAGAATGTATCTTAAATTTTCCCATGTATATCAACTCCAAATTTTTCTTATTCACATAAATACATTTTACTTTTTATCTTCACCATTTTCAAAACTTTTATAACAAAAAGTAGAGGTTAGTATAAACTTGCCTCTACTTTTTGTTTTTAAGTTCATCAATTATATTCTTTAAATCATCAGGTTTTATTTCAAATATATCTTCCTTTTTAACCATTTTTGGTACTAAAAGGAGACCTAATCTTTTGTTTCTAGGTTGTACAATATATTCTAACACTTGTCCTGAATTATTTTTTATTTTAATTGGTATATTAAATATTGTATCTTTAGCAGCTTTAAATATATCTACTTCTGATTGTATATTTTGTCCATTAATTTCAATAATTTTATCCCCACGCTTAATGCCAACTTCATATGCCGGTGAATTTGGGGTAACTTCAAGAACCATTATTCCTTCATCATCGCTTACGTATAGACATTCACCCTTTTTCTCTACATTAGTTTCATACCTCATAATTAATTCATAAGCCAAAGGCAGATAAATAATGGCAAATATCTCTCCTAATATATTAATTCCTGCAAGTTGCGCTATTAACATAATAGAAACACCGTAAACTAAAATTGCTCCACCACATCTTAATGCTTTTACCTTTTTCTCCTGAGTAAAGGTAACATTTCCATAACCCATCATTCCATACAACGGAATAGCTGCTATCATTGTAGTTGCTAATATCGCTAATGTTTCACTTCTATTAACTATAGGCCACCATGATGATACATTTAAATAAACTGAATCAGTTGTTGATGCACTATTTGAAAAAATCATCAATATAGCTATTGGAACTGGCCAATATCTGCTAAATGAAAATCCACCAACTATTTTATCATCTTTCTTTGTAAATACAGGAATTGCTCCTCTATTCCCATCAATTATTATTAAAATTCCCTCAAGTACATACATTACTCCAATGAAAGTAGTTAATGATAATATGTTGATATTCATAAACAACTTCATTCCTGAAATATTGCTAATTATCTTTAAGCAAATTCCTATTATTCCTAAAATTGCTCCTGAATATGCATATGATATATATTTCTTTTTATAAAATAAAGATAATATTGATATCATAAATATAAATTCTATACCTGAATTTTCACTAAATGTAACTCCAAGTACGGATAATATAACAGTTCCAATTGCACCTGCCAATATTCCTAATACAATCTGAGATAATGTTAGTTCAAGAGGGGTATTAATCCCCTCTCCTAATGTCATCTTTTGTATAGACACAATTCTAACATTTTTGAAATAAAATATTATCCCAAATATTAAAATCATAAGTAAATGCATTGGCTCAATAATTGCTATTGCTATAGACTGTAAACTATGAATTATTAAATCCATCTTGAGCCTCCTAAATTAATTCTTTTCTTTTATTACCTCTAAGGCTTTTTGAAATTGTGGATCAATGCTTCTATCATAATCTTGGTCTAATATATCTTGTGGAATTTCCACAGTAATGTCTGGTTCAATACCAGTACCATGTATATTTTCCCCATTTGGAGTATAATACTTTGAAGTTGTAACCTTAAGTCCTCCCATTTCATTTGGTAAAACTTTAAGTTGTTGAACTATTCCTTTACCAAATGTAGTTGTTCCTATTGTTGTAGCAGCTTCATGATCTCTTAATGCTCCTGTAACAACCTCTGATGCACTTGCACTACCTCCATCAACAAGGACAACTAATGGTATTCCTATAGCATCTCCACCTATTGAATTTGAGATTACTTTTTTATTATATTTATCAATTGTATAAGTTACTACTTCTCCTTCTGGAATAAAATTAGAAGCAATTTCAACACATTCATTTAAGTATCCACCTGGGTTTCCTCTTAAATCTAATATTAGTTTTTTCATTCCTTGGTCTTTTAATTCATTTAATTTTTCACTAAACTTATCACTTACTTCTTCATCACTAAAAGTGCTTATTTGAATATATCCTATTCCATCTTCAAGGATTTCACCTTTTACTGATTCAGTTTTAATTTCGGCTCTTACAATTGTTACTTCAAAAGGCTCTTCAACCCCTTCTCTACTAATAGTTAAAGTAACTGGAGCCCCTTCTTCACCTCTAACTCTTGATACAACAGCTTCTGTATTTAAATCTGTAACTTCATAATCATCAACTTTTAATATTATATCTCCAGCTTTTAGTCCAGCTTCTTCTGCAGGTGAACCTTCAACTGGCGCTATTATTGTAACATTGTTATCTCTAACACCTAACTGAGCTCCTATTCCATAAAAACTACCTTGGCTAGATTCCATAAATGCATTAAACTCTTCATTATCCATATAAACTGTATATGGATCTCCAACTGCTTCTGCCATTCCCTTCATTGCACCTTCAAGTAGCTTTTCATCATCTAACTCTCCATCATACATTGAAAACAGCATACTTCTTAAAGTAAATAAATTTGAATACTTTCCTGAATCCTCAATTGCCTCTAAATCAGCAACTGCCTTTTCTGGAACTGATCCAATTACAATACCTTTAGTTGCCAACATATTACCTAAGTAAAATACCCCTAAATACGATCCTACAAGAAATGCTACGACTATTAAACCTTTTATAATTTTATATTTCTTTTTCTTTGGTTTAATTTCCTCTTCATTTAAATTCTCCATAAATATTCGTTCCTTTCTATATTTAATATATTATATTTACTTATTTTTACCCTTTATTTGCTTAAAACTACAACCCATAATAAATTAATGAGTTGTAGTTTCCAAATAATTTCTATATATATATTTTTGCCTAATAAATAAATTCTATATACTATACAATTAAGAATTTTCTTAATGCAAATATACTTCCTATAGCTCCAACTACTACTCCTCCACCAACGAAGCAAGCTAATAATGTAGTTAAAACAAATTGTGGTTGTACTAGATTTACTATAAACATAGATGATACTATCCATCTAAATATGCCATTATATGCAAAGTATAATAATATACTTGATAATAATGAACCAATTGCACCAATTACTATACCTTCAATAACAAATGGCCATCTAATAAACCAGTCTGTTGCTCCAACAAACTTCATAATTCCAACTTCTCTTCTTCTTGAGTATACAGTAAGCTTTATTGTATTCATGATTAAGAATACAGATACACCTACGAATACTACAAATAGACCAATACCTACAATTTGAACTACATCAACAAATTTGCTTATTGTATCAATAACATCTTGTTGATTTCCTATTCCTTCAACACCAGTCATATTTTCAACACTCTTTATTACATCTTCTGCAGCAGCTGGGTCTTTTAAATTAACTATAAATGAGCTTGGTAATGGGTTATTATTTAAATCATAACCTTCTAATAATCCTTCATTACTTCCTAAATTCTCTTTTAAATTTAAAAATGCTTCATCTTTTGATTCATATGTAACTTCACTAACTTGTTCTTGTTCCATTAATTTTAATTCTATTTCTTTTTGATCAACTAATTTTATGTCATCCTTAAGATATACTTGGATTTGAATTTTAGATGCTACATCTTCTATACTTTTATTAAAGTTTAATGCTAATAAAGTAAACGTACCAAAAACGAAAAATGTTATTAACACTGTAATCATTGCAGCAATACTGATTGTCCTATTTCTTTTTATGCTTTTAAATGCATCAACTATAAAATAGTTTAACGTACTAATTTTCATTTTCGTACATCCCCTTCCTATCATCTCTTACTATAGTTCCCTTATCAATAGCTATAACTCTCTTTTGCATATTATCAACTATGTCTTTTGCGTGAGTAGCCATTAATATTGTTGTTCCTGCTCTATTTATATCTTCTAATAAATCCATGATTTCTTTTGCTGTTTCAGGGTCAAGGTTACCTGTAGGTTCATCAGCTATTAATACTGATGGATTATTAACTATAGCTCTTGCTAATGATACTCTTTGTTGTTCTCCTCCAGATAATTCATTAGGAAACATCTTATACTTATGAGATAAGCCAACTAAAGATAATACCATAGGCACTCTTCTTCTAATTTCTCTTTGTGATGCTTCAACAACTCTCATTGCAAAAGCAACATTTTCATATACATTTAAAGTTGGTATAAGTCTAAAATCTTGGAATACCATCCCTATCTTTCTTCTGTAATATGGAACTTGTTTTCTAGTTACTTTAGATAGTTCTTTATCTGCAACTATAATTTCTCCCATTGTTGGATCTACTTCTTTTAATAACATTTTTATGAATGTAGATTTACCTGCGCCAGAAGGTCCAACTAAAAAAACGAAATCTCCTGAATTAATTTTTATATTTACATTCGATAAAGCTTTTACATTGTTGTCATATACCTTTGACACGTCCTTAAATTCAATCATAAATACACCTCTTTATATCATTAACTTCTATCTCTTGACAAACTATAAAGCCATTATAACATACAAACGCCTATAATACCAACATTTAAGGTGCATTTACCTTATATTACTATGTTTAAACCCAACTTAGTGTTATATTATTAAAGTTGTTTTTTAAGGTATATCTTCAATAAATAGACTTAAATTTTATATTATTCGTAAGCTTTAAAACCTTCTCCTAAAACTTCTGTAGAATCATTTACTGTTAAGAAAGCAGCTGGATCTATTTCTTTTACATGTTTTTTTAATGCAATAAACTGATTTGAATTTAAAACTGTATATATTATCTTTACATCGCTTCCAGTATATCCACCATTTCCATTAAGTACAGTACATCCTCTATCAATATTTTTAATTATGTGATTAACTATTTCTTTTTCCTTTGATGTTATTATAAATACTTGCTTACAAGTATTAAATCCATCTATAAATTTATCAATTATTAGACCTATTAAAATAACACTAAAGAATCCAAATAATCCTTTATCAACCCCAAACACACTAATTGCTAATAAACAAACAAACGAATCTGTAAGTAAAACTGATATTCCTATACCAATTGGTGTAAACTTACTTATTATAGCTGCTATAATGCTAGTTCCTCCAGTAGAAGCTCCTTGATGAAACACTATTGCAGCTCCCATTCCTAAAAGAATTGAACCAAACACACTTGCTAAAAACATATTTTCAGTTAAAATGCCTGGTTTTAATATTTTTTCAATTATCCACATAAATACAGATAACATTACAGTAGCATAAATACTTTTTGCTCCAAATGATTTCCCTAGGACAATAAATGCTAATATAAATAATAGTATATTAAGCACAAGAACAACAATACTAGTATCTAATCCTGAAACCTTATTTACAACTAGACCTATACCAGATACTCCTCCTGCAGCTATATCACATGGAAAGAAAAAATATTCTAGTGCTATAGCCGTTAATGCTACTCCAATTGTTGTTAATAAATACTCTTTAATCTTTTGCATACATATCTCCCATCCTTATTTAATTTTCATCTATTCCCATAAATCCTTCACCCATAACCTCATGAACTTCTCCAACTGTGATAAAAGCATTTTTATCAATTTCCTTAATTTTGTTTTTTAGCTTTATGAATTCACTTCTATCTAATACAGTATATAATAGTGCAGTATCCTTCCCAGTAAATCCTCCAACACCTTTTATAAAAGTACATCCTCTTTCCAAATCATTCAATATGAATTTACTTATATCCTTATTTTTATCACTTATTATGGTAATTTCACTTTTAGTCTTAAATCCAGCTATTATATTATCTATGACAACTCCATTAATTATTACTGATAATAATCCATATAACCCCATATTTATTCCAAAAGTTATTGCCCCTAATAAAGTTACTAAAAAATCAACCATTAATAATGATTTTCCTATTTCTATATGGAAAAATTTATTTAATATTTTTGCTATTATATCTGTTCCGCCAGTTGAAGCATTGGCATTAAACACTATTGCCATTCCCCCTGCAGATATTAATGTACCAAATATAGTTGCTAACATCAAATCATTAGTAATATTTATTGGTATAAAAGTTTGCATTAGCCACATTGATACTGATAATAAAACACTAGAATATATAGTTTTAGCACCAAATTTAGCTCCTAAAACTATTAATGCAATAACAAATAAAACTGCATCCATCATTAAAACTAATGGTCCGATAGATATAAAAGGAATATAATGATTTATTACAATGGCTAATCCTGTTATACCTCCTGCTGCTATATTATTAGGCTCAAAAAAATAAACAACTGAAATTGCAACTAGAAGTATACCAATTGTAATCAGAGCAAATTCTTTAATATTTTTCTTTTTCATCTAATTACCCCCTTACCAAAATAAAATTACTTGTATTATTTTCCCTCATTATATATATTTTATCCTATGCAATTTAACACACTTCTCCATTATATACCTTATTTAACCATAAAAAAACTGCGATTTTTTAATCGCAGTTTTAGTGGTAAATAGCTGTTTGTGGTTTATCTTATAGCTAAATGCTGTAAATAACAACATCATGCTCCTAGATAATAAATCCTAAACTTCGAATGTAGTTAAAACTCCATCTGAAATTAAGAATTAAGTATATATTTAAATCTATTTTTTTAGAGTAATTGCGTCTTTAACTTTATTAACTATATCTTGAGCTGTTAAATTGTATGCCTTTAATAATTCATCTGGCTTACCACTTTCTCCAAATACGTCATTAACTCCAACCTTTAAAACTGGCACTGGATACTTTTCAGTAACAGCTTCTGCCACTGCAGAACCTAATCCACCAATTACACTGTGCTCTTCTGCAGTTACAATTGCTCCAGTTTCTTTAGCAGATTCAATTATTAATTCGCTATCTAAAGGTTTGATTGTATGTATATTTATAACCTTAGCATTGATTCCCTCATTTGCTAAAATGTCTTTTGCTTCAATTGCTGCATCAACCATAATTCCTGTTGCAATTATAGTAACATCTTTTCCTTCTGATAAAACAACACCTTTTCCTAATTTGAATTCATAAGTGTTCTCATCATTTATAACATTAACTGCAGCTCTTCCTAATCTTACATAACAAGGACCATCATAATTTGCTATAGCTTTAATTGCTGCCATAGTTTCAACTGCATCTGCAGGTGATATAACTACCATGTTTGGTATACTTCTCATTAATGATAAGTCTTCAACTGTTTGGTGAGATGCACCATCTTCTCCAACTGTTAATCCAGCATGTGTTGCACAAACTTTGACATTTAATTTAGGATAACAAATTGAGTTTCTTATTTGTTCAAATGCTCTTCCTGCTGCAAACATTGCAAAAGTACTTACAAATGGAACTTTTCCACAAGTAGCTAATCCTGCAGCAACTCCCATCATATTTCCTTCAGCAATACCCATATTAAAGAATCTTTCTGGACAAACTGCTTTAAAGTCAGCTGTCTTAGTAGATTTAGATAAATCAGCATCTAATACTACTACATTTTCATTTTCTTTTGCTAATTCTGCTAATGCTTTTCCATATGCTTCTCTTGTAGCGATTTTCTTACTCATTATCTGTCTCCTCCAATCTCAGCTAAAGCTTTCTCACATTGTTCCTTGCTAGGTGCAGTACCATGCCATGCTGCTTCATTTTCCATGAATGACACGCCCTTACCTTTTACAGTTTTACAAATAACTACTGTAGGAATCCCCTTACAATTTTTTGCTTTTTCTATTGCATCTATTATTTCATCATAATTATGTCCATCAATAACTAAAACATTCCACCCGAAAGCTTCAAATTTCTTATCTATTGGTGATGGATTCATAACATCTTCTACATTTCCATCTATTTGTAGTCCATTAAAATCTACAAAAGCAGTTAAGTTATCTAATTTATAGTGAGCAGCTGCCATAGAAGCTTCCCAAACTTGACCTTCTTCTAATTCACCATCACCTAAAATAGTGTATACTCTATAATCTTTATTATCTATCTTTCCAGCTAAAGCCATTCCAACTGCTGCTGAAATTCCTTGCCCTAAAGAACCAGTTGACATATCAATTCCTGGTAAACATTTCATACTTGGATGACCTTGTAATCTTGAACCAAACTTTCTTAAAGTACTTAGTTCTTCTACTGGGAAAAATCCTCTTCTTGCTAAAGCACTATATAAAACTGGTGCTGCATGTCCTTTTGATAATACAAATCTATCTCTATCAGGATTCTTTGGGTTATTTGGATCTATGTTCATTTCTTTAAAGAAAAGAGTTGTAACTATATCTGTAGCAGATAATGATCCTCCTGGATGTCCTGATGCTGATTCTGTTAACATTGAAACTATATCTTTTCTAATTAATTTAGATACTGATTTTAATTCTTCTACATTATTAACCATTTATAAGCCTCCATTATAACAATTTATATTAATATTCTTTATTATACTCTATAATTATGTAAATTACCCAAATTTATTTTATCATAAGGTTAATTATTTGTATACACTATTTTTATAAAAGTATACAATATTCATTTCAATAGTGTACATTATATATCTTGTTTATTGATTCATATAATTTTTAATGTAAATAAATATATAAAAAAACTGTATCAAAATTCATTAATAGAATTTTGATACAGAATCTCTAATAAATTATTTAAGCTAGACTTATACTAATAAGTAATGATTTATCTACTTTTTTCATATCAGTTTCAGTCATATGACCTATTTTTTCTTTTAGTCTTTTTTTATCTAAGGTTCTTATTTGCTCTAAAAGAACAACAGAATCTCTATTTAGTCCGTATTCTTCTGAAGAAATTTCAACATGTGTTGGAAGTTTAGCCTTGTTAATTTGAGAAGTTATAGCTGCTACGATAACAGTAGGACTATATTTATTCCCTATATCATTTTGTATTATAATAACTGGTCTAATTCCACCTTGCTCAGAGCCTATAACCGGACTTAAATCTGCATAAAAAATATCCCCTCTTTTTACAACCATAGTAGTCATTAAAAATATCACACTCCGCAAAGCCATTTCTCATATTCATTTATATCATCATATTGGTATTTAAGTGACTTTTGTGATGAATTACTGTATCCTGTTATCTCTAAATTAATTTTCGACATTTCTTTATATCCCTTTTTCATTAATTCAAAGAACTCACATGATTCGTTCTCCTCACTATATACTATTAAATTATCTTTAATAAATTTACTACTTTTTTCAAATTCATTTTCAAATTTGCGGTTTATTGTATTATCTATTTTTTCTGACATGAATTCCCTCCTAAGAGTTCTATTTTCTATGTATAAGAAAATTATATTTCAAATAATGTCAATTTGTAAATAGAAATGTCACTATATATCGCAAATTTCGTAATTTTTTACAATTTTTCTTATTTATAAAGTAATGTTGTAATTATTTTTTACTAATCCCTATGTACTTAATTTGTCACTATAAATACATCTTGATTTCATTAAATACTGTAATTGGCTAAATTTATAAATTTGATTTTCTACAATATTTCATCTTTTGCTTTTTAGTGTTATCTTCTTTCTAAGTTTTTTGTTATGTGTAGCGTGAATATATTACAATTCACCGCTACACAGTGCTTGTCCTTAGTCAAATTTCTCTTTATCAAACCCTTTAACTTCTTTAAAATCATCATATATTATTCTTAAAGAGTCATTCCCATTTTTATCATATACTATAATACCTATTGGTGTTTTAGTTTTCTTATTAATAAAAATTCTTGCAGTATTAAAATGTTCATTTTCTAAAAATAATTCTGTATCAACCTGAATATATATTTTATCCCCCCACTCTTCTTGTCCTTCTTTTATTGAATCACTTTTAAGTGGATATGATAATATTTTATTCATAAATGCTAATGAGTGAAGTATATCCATCCCTTCATCTATTACATACTCATTACTATCTGAACTATCTTTTACATGAATACCATCTTCTTTATATACTTTTACTTTTTCATCTTCAAATTCTATTCTTACACCATCCTCGCTAGAATAATATTGAATAGTATCTTCTCTTTCTTCCCCTTTTGTGTTCTTAATTATGTACTCAACTTTCGTTTCATAACACTTAATATTTTTCAATTCTCTGATTATATCTTCATTGTTTGGTAAAAACTTAGCCCTAAAGATAATAACAAGAACGATAGATATAAAAGGTATTATTAATAATAATGAAATGATTATTTTCTTTTTCATAACTCCCCCCATAATCACTATTTCATTATTACTAATATTAAGTAAATGTATATTTTATTCATAATTTATTATTAAGTTAAATAAATATATTTTTTAATTATGTAGATTGACGATCTTCCAAAACTACAAAAGCAATTGCCATAGTTTTATTATGAGAAATAGAAACATTAAATAAATAGTCTTTAGATTTTATAACCTCTTCTATTTTACTAGATACCCTTACTATTGGTTTTCCTAACTCATCTCTAAATACTTCAATATCCCTAAAGCTAAATCCACGAATTCCTGTTCCTACTGCCTTACTAACAGCTTCTTTTACTGCGAAATTCCCAGCAACACTTTCTACTCTAAGTGTATTTTTTGATAGCTCTTCAACTTCCCTTTTTGTAAATACCTTTTCTAGAAATCCAGGCGTATTATCAATGGCATTTTTTATTCTGTCAATTTCAATTATATCTGTCCCAACTCCTAATATCATAAAACACCTCTTTAGTTTAAATATATTCTTCTAATTTATTTTATGTAAATTTAAAACCCAAAGTCATTTACACATAAGTCAGCATACTCACCTACTATATCAACTAAGTGAATTGGTGAAACTAAATTATTAAATAATAACATTAAAATATCTTCTGCTTTTCTTTGATTACTTGCCACTATATCAACTATATCTCTTTCTAAATTTATTACTTCTCCTTCTTCAAAATCTTGTCTTTCTATCTCAATTCCAAAAGCTTGTCTATTTCTAATGCTGTTTTCAACGATTCTATAAATATATCTGCTTTCTTTGTCATCAAAATTAACTATTTTACTTAAAGACTTCTTTATTCTCATGATATACCTCTCCTCAACATATTATTTAATAATTAAACAATAACACACATTGCGTTAAAATTATGTCAAACTGTGGTATTACCCTCAATAAAAATTCCCTTACTATTCAACATAAATGTAATTTATTACACTTTTTTTAGTAACTATTCTTACATTCTATACATCCTCAAGTAATACTTTTGAGTTAATTTTTGTCGAAAGATATTAAAAATAGAAGTTTTTTATAAAAACTTTATATTATTTAAACTGCAAACCAATAATTTACAATCAAAATCTTATTCTATCTACAAATAAAAAGTAATAACCTTATTCTAAAATAAGATTCAAATGGCAAGTTTCAAGTTAAGGAATAAATTCAACTTATGCTAAATTTAAAATATAATTTAAAAACTCCCTAAGGAGTTTCATCCTTAACTTGACGCTTGCCACTCTATATCCTTCTAATTTTCAAAGTCTTAGTCTTCACCACTAACTTCATTGTTTTCTTTTACTTCTCTTCTGTTTCCTACAAATTTAAAATCTTCGGCAACAACTTCAGCTATATATTTCTTATTTCCTTGTTTATCCTCATAACTACCTGTCTTTAGCCTTCCACTTAAACTTATATAACTTCCTTTAGTCATATATTTACAAACTACCTCAGCTTTTCTTCCCCATATAGTTACTGGAATTAAATCTGCTTTTCTAGTTCCATCTGCTGATTTGAAATTTCTATCTACAGCAATTATAAATCTAGTAAAAACCTTTTCGCCATTTTCTATAGTTTTAAGTTCAGGGTCTCTTATAAGCTTTCCTAATAACACTATTTTATTCATTTTATTACACCTCCTGAATATTTCACCTTTGAGTATAACCACTTAAAGATTTTATATTCAAATAAATGTAATTTTTAGTATCTAATAACCTATTTTATCTTTAAATTTCCTCTTCTTATTCCAATAACAGAATTTATTTCTCCACCAGTTATAAATATTATGGATGTTATATACAACCAAGTAATTAATATAATTACTGCTCCTAACCCACCATAAATCTTTGAGTAGTTACTAAAATTATTTATATAAAATGAAAAACCTAAGGAAACTATAAGCCATCCAATTGTGCATATAGCTGCACCTGGAAATACATCCTTCCATTTTAGCCTTTTCGATGGTGTATATCTGTATATTCCTGCAAATATACAAATCATAATAAATATTACCATTCCATATCTTATGAAGTTCCATATTTGTGATACTATTTCAGGAAAAGGTAAATATGTCGTTAATAAATTCCCTATTAAGCGTCCAAAGACAAGCATTACCAATGTCAACATAATTACAAATGCTAAAGCAAATGTACAAATTATAGCAATTATTGCTCTCCTAATAAATGATCTTGTTTCCTTTATTCCATATGCTTTATTTACACCTTTAATAACAGCTCTGAACGCTGACGATGCAGCCCATACTACTAATAATAAAGAAGCTCCTAATAATCCAGTATTTTGTTTTTCAATTACCTCTATAATTATATTATAAATAAGTTCAAATGCACTAGTCGGCAATATAGCTCTCAATCCTCCTAGTACCTCCATAGAATCCAAGTTGCTAAATCCTATTAATGTTAATAAAAAAATTAAAAAAGGAAAAAACGATAATATCATATAATATGCTAGCTGTGCGCCTAACGCAAAAATATCATCATCTCTAATTTTGACTATAAAATAAATAATAAAGCCAAAAAAATTTTTGACTTTACTGCCCTCCTTATTTGACATAGCACCACCATATTCCCTTTCTATTTACTCTTTTATAATATGTATATACTCTTTTATATACATAATGACTATGTTGTTTATTTTAATTTATAATCTTCTATAATCCAATCTGATGGCAAAATAAATCTATATTTAGGATTATTATACCGATTATCTATTAATAAAACTCTTCCTTTATCTGTCTCAGTTCTAATTACCCTTCCTACTGATTGAAGTACCTTATTTATACCAGGATAAGTATATGAATAATCAAATCCATTAGTGTCAAAATACTCTTGTATTATATTATTTTCTATAGAAACCTTTGGAAAACCTACTCCTACTATAATAGCTCCAATTAACTTATCTCCAGGTAAATCTACCCCTTCAGAAAACATTCCCCCAACAACAGTAAAGCCAACAACCTTATTCTCTAAAGAAAACTGAGCCAAATACTCTTCTTTTTGTGCTTCTGACAGACTTTCTCCTTGAACTATTGTACCATCTTTACCATATATATCAACATATCTTTTGTATACTTTTGCCAAATAATCAAACGATGGCAAAAACACCATATAATTTCCTTGCACTTCATTTATAAACTGATTGATAATTTTACATAATATATCTATGTTTCTCTCTCTATTAACATATCTCATATCTAAGCTATATAAATAAGTTAATAAATTCTCTCTATTAAACGGAGAATCAAATTTTACTCTAAAACTATTTTCATCTCCACCTATTAAGTCTACATAATATTTTATTGGAGATAATGTGGCTGAAAAAATAACACTTGAATATGCACTTTTTAATGTTTGTTTTAAATTTAAAGATGGATTTATACAAAATATCTTTATTATAAACTCATTCTTTTCTTGTTTTAATATAGTAGTATATTCCTTATTATATAATTCACTAACTGCTATAAAACTCCTAGCACTATAATAAAAATCCAATACATCATCATATCCTAAAGTTCCTTTGCTTTTAATTAAATAACTTTCAGCTTCATTAATAAATGTTCGTAATAACTTAATTAAATCTTTATACACCACATTATGATATAAAAAATCTTTATTTACCTCTTCTAACTCTCTTCTTATTAATATCATTTCCTTATTTATAGCATTAGATATTTTATATAAATTGGGCACTTTTCCCTTTATAACTTTGTTTACAGTCATAACTTTACTTTTTTCTAGTTGACAACTATACATATCTCTTGCTCTATTTACAAGATTATGTGCTTCGTCTATCAATAATATATTTTCTTCATTACGCTCCTCAAATATTCTTTTAAGTTTTACTCTTGGATCAAATGCATAATTGTAATCACATATTATTCCATCACACCAATCACTTAAATCTAGAGATAATTCAAATGGACAAACCTTATACCTTTTTGCATACTCAATAATATCTTTTCCAAAAAATTTATTATTCTCTTTTATTAATGATATTATTACATCATTAATTTTTGTAAAATAATCTTTAGCATATATACAATCATCCGGATTGCATTTGACTTCATCATTTAAACATATTTTTTCTTTAGCTGTAATTGTTACTACCTTAAATTCAAGGCCTTCTTTATATAGTTTTAAATATGCTTCCTCGGCTACAGTTCTTGTAATTGTCTTAGCTGTTAAATATATTATTTTTTGTCCTCTACCCTCTCCAATACTCTTTAAAGATGGAAAAATAGTAGATATAGTCTTTCCTATACCTGTAGGTGCCTGTGCAAATAAAATTCCTTGCTGTTTTATACTATTAAAACAATTTACAGCTAATTCCCTTTGTCCTTTTCTATATGATTCAAAAGGAAATTTTAAATCTTTAATACTTTTGTATTTAATCTTATTAAATTTTTCTTTAACAGTAATTACTTCTAAATACTTATTAACTAGAAAATAAACAAATTCTTTTAATTCTCCAAAATTATATGTCTTATCAAAAGATCTAACTTCACTTGTATTTATATTAAAGTAGCTTAATCTAATATCTATTGTCTGTAAATTATTATCTAAACAGTAAATATACCCATAAAACTTTCCTTGAGCCCAATGAAGCATATTATAATCTGAATCAATACAACTTAAATCTTTATATGTTGATTTTATCTCTTCAATAATAACCTTTTTATTTTCTTTTATAATACCATCCGCTCTACCATCTACTAATAAGTTTATATCATTAATTATAAACTTATGCTTTAAGGCTACTTCTTTTTCATAATCTTCATATATTGTTTCATTATCCTTTTGAAGTATACTATGTGCTATCATTCCTTCTACAGCTCTTCCCCTAGACACAAACCTATCATCTAAACTACCATTTTTTAATACATATTCAATAATACCTCTTACAGATTCCTTAAAAAGTAATTTATCACTCATAATTTTTCCTTCCTTATTTTATAAATTTATTATAACAAAAAAGCTACCAATTAAATCGGTAGCTTTAATAATAAATAACTTTTAAGTCAAATGTGTATTTTATTCTCTTTCAATTTAACTTCAAAATTTAAGTGAAGTTAAATTAAATAAATCTAAGATTTAAATTCCCTTTTAAAGAGAACTCCTCCTATTAACATCTGATGAATAAATTCGATTAGCTAAACCTAAGATTTAGAATCTCATTTATGAATGGTATCCATTTACAATTTTTTGAACTAACTTCTTAATAGCACTTGCTTGTGCTATTAAAGATAAAACAACAACAAAAGTTCTTATACTATTTTCATCTTTTTCATCAAGATTTAAATCTTTTATAATAGAATCTAATTTATCATCGTTTATAGCAGTAGCATCTAGATATTTTTGAAAACTTTCACCTTGTGTTTCAAAAAATAGCTTATAAGCTGTTTCCCAATCAATAATATCATCAGATCTATCATTAATTTCATTAAATGCTAAGCTAAAAACCTTTTTGATTTCTTCTGTTGTAAGAATAGGCCTCATATAACTTAATAATACAAGTTGTACTAAGTGAATCTTAGTATACCCTCTTTTTTTACCGTCTTCTGGTTTACTAATTACCTCACTTTTTATATAATTTTGTACTATATTATTAGTGTATTTATCTTCTACAAACTTATCATTTAAAAAATCTATAACCTGAGATAAAAAAAGGTCATATTTAGGTAAGTCATCATAAGGAATCATTGATGTATTAGCTATTTCTTCTGCAACTTCTTTTATATAGTTATTATCAATCTTATTAACCATATCATTTCACCTCATCTTTCTCTATTTTTCAGTAATTATATTATATAGTTATTATAAACTTATTACAAGTTAATATCGTCTATCTTATATGTTATTTTTTTATGACATATCTTTAATTTTCGTCATATATTAGAAAAATATACCTTTTAACGTTAATTTACTTTTTTTTCTTATTTTATCATCTTATATTTAATAATTTTAAATTAATAAACCCTTTTTCTACAAAATATGTGTACAAGCAGTATATTAAATCATTTATTTTGTCATTTATTTTATAAAATATTATTGACTTTTCAAAAATATGGTAGTATAGTTTATTTATGAATTAATTTAAAGAGAAATTTGTAATTAAAACTTTTTTTAAAGTTTTTTATTGACTTTTAATTACATATCTGCTAATATTAATCTGCTAAATGTCGAAACTTGTTTAAGGAGGAATTTTTTTATGAAATCAACTGGAGTTGTAAGAAGAGTAGATGAGCTAGGAAGAATAGTTATCCCAATAGAATTAAGAAGAACTTTAGATATAGCTGAAAAAGATGCTTTAGAAATATATGTAGATGGTGAACAAATCATATTAAAGAAATATGAACCAGCTTGTATCTTCTGTGGTGATGCTAGAGATGTTATAAACTACAAAGGTAAAAACATCTGCAAAAACTGCATGGAAGAATTAAAACTTGGAAAGTAATTTCAAAATTTAATTTACATATTTAAAACGATAATTAGGTGGAGTACCTTAAGGCACTCCACCTTTATTATGTTTATATATCTATAGCAATTTTGTACACTTCTTTTTTAGGAAGTTCCCTTTCCTTAGCTACAAGCTTTATTGCTTCTTTTTTATCAATTCCACTATTTATTAAATTAATTAAATGTTGTTCTACTGTTATTCCACTAAGTTCTTGCTCTTTTTCAGCCCTAATTTCACTTTCACTTTTACCAGCAATAACTAAAACAAACTCTCCTCTTGGTCTATTTTCTAAAAACCAATTATATGCTTCTTTAATAGTTCCTCTATATATATCTTCATGTAATTTCGTTAATTCCCTACATACTGCTATATTTCTATTACCCAATGCCTCTTCTAAATAAGCCAATGATTCTATTAGTCTATGTGGTGATTCATAGAAAATTAAAGTTTCTTTCTTATCTTTTATTTCTTCTTTTAGTATTTTTCTTTCTTTTGTTTCCCTTGGTATAAATCCTCTAAATATAAATTTAGTCGTATCTAAACCAGAATATACTAACGCAGTAGTAATTGCTGTTGCTCCTGGCAATACTTCAAATGCAATATTATTCTCTATACATTTTCTAACTACAACACTTCCAGGATCTGATATTCCTGGTGTACCTGCATCAGTTACTATTGCAATATTTTTTCCTAATTCTAATTTTGATACTATTTCATCACTTTTTCCTTGCTCATTATGTTGATGATAGCTAAATAGAGGTTTTTTTATATTAAAATGATTCAATAACTTTAAAGTTTGTCTTGTATCCTCAGCTGCAATTTCATCAACATTTTCTAATACCTCTAAAGCTCTTAGCGTTATATCTTTTAAATTCCCTATTGGTGTTGGTACTAAATATACCTTTCCATATTCCATTTGCATTACATCCTTCCATAAATACGATTTATCTCTTCACTGTAATTTCCATTATCATCATATACATATAAAGTTTCTTCCCACTTTAAGAATGCCCCACCATCTCTTTGACCTTCAACTAAAACTATATTAGGTGCTTTTTTTGTATTAGGCTGAACCAATCTAACTCTTTTAGGTTCTATCTTATACTTTCTCATTAATCCAAAAATATCTGCTAACCTTTCTGGTCTATGTACTATAAACATTCTTCCATTATCCTTAAGAAGCCTTCTTGCTGATACAATTACATCTTCTAAGTTACACATTATTTCATGCCTAGCAATAGCTAATTTATCATTTGGATTTAAAATCCCTGCATTATTTAATTTATATGGTGGATTTACTGTTACAACATCAAATCTTCCTAATGAATCTAATAAAGCTTTATCCTTTAAATCCCCTTGAACAAATTTAACTATATCACTAGTATCATTAAGTTTAGAGCTTCTATTAGCCATTTCAACCATATCATCTTGTATTTCTAAGCCTATAACTTCTTGAGGCTTATATTTTCCATATACTAAAAATGATACTATACCAGTACCAGTACATAAATCTATTACTCTATGCTTCTTTTTTACATTTGCGAAATGAGATAATAATACAGCATCTACCCCAAATCTGAATCCTTGTTCTTTTTGTATTAATTGTAGTCCATTTAATTGTAAATCATCAATACTTTCATCTTTGCCTATATTAACTTCCATAACACACCTCTATTAAATTGCCTTGCAATTTAGTTAATAGTTTATATTTAATAGTTAAGGATTAATTTCAGCTGAGCTGAAGTTAGAAAAATATATACTTTAAGAAACTCACATAGGAGTTTCACCATTAACCACTAACTCTTAACTAATAACTAACTAAGTTGTTTCGCAATATTTTTCAATTGTAAACTAAGTACTTTTATTATACATATTATATACAAAAAAGACTAGGATTAATAAAATCCTAGTCTGTAAACTCAAATTATACTACTCTTCTCGCTGTATAGAATTTATATACGCTTGAAACTTTAACTACATCCCCAGTACTTGGTGCATGTATCATTTGTCCTCCACCTATATATATACCAACATGTCCAGTATGAGGGAATACTAAATCTCCTGGTTGAAGGTCGCTATAAGCTACAGGTGTACCTACATTTATTTGATCATATGTTGTTCTTGGTAAACTTACTCCTGCAGCATTTTTAAATACATATTGAGTAAATCCTGAACAGTCAAATCCACTTGGAGATGTCCCACCCCATACATATGGTGTTCCAAGGAATTTATATGCATAATCTACTATTGCATTACCAGTTGCAGATACTGTTGAGTCACCTCTATTTGGTTTACTTGCAGCATTTGCAGCATCTATTGCAGCTTGAAGCTCTGCAACTTTAGCCTTTGCAGCTTCGATTTTTTCATTAATTTCTTCTTTTACTATGTTACTCTTAAGCTGATTATCTCTTATACTTCTTAATTGAGAAATTGCACTGTTTAATTGATCAATTGAACTTGATGAATTCTCAATAACAGCATATTGTGGTGTAACTAATTGTCTCTCTGAAACCGCTAAGAATTCTCTTTCAAACTCAGCTTGTTCAGCTTTAGCTTGTTCAACTAAAGTTTCTTGTTCAGCCTTTTTAGCTTCAAATTCACTTAATGATTTTTGAGTTTCTTCATTTATCTTTACAAGTTCTTCATTTTTCGCATCTAAGCTCTCAATTTTTTGATTAAGAGAATCTTGTTTTTCTTCAAGTTCTTTAACTATCTTTTTGTCTATGTTTACTAATCTGCTAGTTGATTCAATCTTAGATATTAAATCATTAAAACTGTCAGCACTGAATAATAACATTATGTAGCTACTTTGTCCACCTGATTTGTATAACTCTCTAATTCTCTTTCCTAGCACTTCTTCTGTGTTAGCTATATCCTCTTTTGCAGTTTCTATTTCTTTTTCAGTATTTTCTACTTCAACTTTTATTTGCTCTATTTGAGTATTATTCTCGTCAATAGTTGCAACTAAAGGTTCTATTTCTGCATTTAAACTATATATTTTATTATTAATATCCTCTATCTTTTTCGTAAATTCATCATATTTGTTCTGGTTTTCTATTACTTCTTGATTTGGTGTAGCAAAGGCAGGCATTGCTGAAGTAATAACTAAAGTAGCAGCTAATAATGCTGATAAAATTTTCTTCTTCATATTTATCTGTAGGTCTTTAGACCCTCCCCCTCTCCTTTGGTTTCTTTACCATTATATCACTTATGGAAACTTTGGACAATGGTAAATTTTAAAAATGCCTATTTCACTGGCATGTAAATGTATACCTAGAATTATTTTTTTCCAATTCAATACCCTTTTAAATCATACTTTTTATAAACATACCTTATATTTATATAGATTTTCATATATATTATTACTAATTATTTTCTTATTTTCTTATTTAATATATATTGAAATGTAGATAATATAGCTATACATACTACAAATATCATTACAATAGTCTTACTAATATCCCCTACTACAAACGTTGCAATAGAGCATATTACTCCAATTACTCCAATTAAAATATTCGTATAACCACTTAATTTCATAGATTTAGCTTCTTTATATAATTCTGAATCCTTAGGGTCTATATTTTTTATATACTTATTATTTAATAAGAATGTACCTAATAAAATGAATCCTAAGCTTCCTAAAATCATTACTATAATTGTAAAATTCATATTTACACCACCTTCTTAATATTTACTAATATAAAATTATATCATAATATTATTTTTTAACATAATGCTAAAATAATTATCAAATATTTTAAATAAAAGTATTGACATAATTATTAATTATTCATATAATATTAAATGTGCTGCGGGGTGTGGCGCAGATGGGAGCGCGCGTGGTTTGGGACCATGAGGTCGCAGGTTCGATCCCTGTCACCCCGACCAAAGAGATAGGTTTAAGTCTATCTCTTTTTTTTATAAATAAATATATTAGGAGATGATTACTTGAATAATATAAAAGCTGCTATATTTGATTTGGATGGAACTCTTGTTGACTCTATGTGGGTATGGCAACAAATAGATATAGAATATTTATCTAAAAAGGGACATGCTGTTCCTAATAATTTAAATGATGAAATCACGCATTTAAGTTTTACTCAAACAGCTGAGTATTTTAAAAAAAGATTTTCTCTTGAAGATTCTATAGAAGACATAATGAATGATTGGAATACAATGGCATATAATCACTATAAAAATAATGTAAAGCTAAAACCTGGAGCTCTTCAATATTTATTAAACCTAAAAAATAAGGGAATAAAAATTGGACTAGCCACTAGTAATTCTATGAATCTTTTAACTGTTACATTAAAAAGTAATAATGCATTTGAATTATTTGATTCTATTACAATTACTGATGAAGTCAAAAAAAGCAAAAGTAACCCTGATATATATTTACTTGCTGCTAAAAAACTTAATGTTGATCCTAGCGAATGTATGGTATTTGAAGATATCATAGCTGCTGCTCGTGGTGCTAAATTAGCTGGCATGAAAGTTACTGGAGTATTTGATGAACATTCTAAGCACCAAACTGATATATTAAAAGAAGAATGTGATAATTACATATATAATTATGAAGATTTAATTTAAATTAAAATGACCACACATTAGTATTCATTTATCTAATTAATAGATAAAACACTAAAGTGTGGTCTTAATTTATGTTAACTATTTAAAACTTTCTTATTTATTTAAAAGAAATAATTAAGATCTTTTAACTTCATATTTAGCTTCAAGTTCTTTCATTACATCAACATATTTCTTTTCTTGGCTTTGTTGAATTAATTGTTGAACAATCTTATCTTTTACTTCATCAAATTCAGAAGTTTTTGGCTCATTTTTAGCATCTACTTTAATTAAGTGATATCCAAATTGAGTTTTAACTGGTTCACTTACTTTTTCTAAATCTAATGCAAAAGCAGCTTCTTCAAATTCAGGAACCATCATACCTCTACCAAATACTCCAAGACTTCCACCTTGTGCATTAGATGGGCATGTAGAATATTCTTTAGCAGCATCTTCAAAAGATAATCCTTCATTTTCTATACGATTCTTAATTTCATTACATAATTCTTCATTGTCAACTAATATATGCTTAGCAGATACTGTAGCTGGTTGTTCGAATTGTGCTTTATTTTCTTCATAATACTTCTTAGCATCTTCATCAGTTATTGTCACATCTGATAATACTTTGTTTATTGTCATTTGAGTAAGTAAGTCTTTTTCTACTTGAGCTAAACTAGCCTTATATTCTTCAGTTTCATCTAATTTCATTTCTTTTCCTAATTTATTCATTAATTCGAAAGAAATCATTTGTTCTAATAATTGTTTTTTCCCCATTTCAGAATTGAACATTGCTCTTTGTTCTTCAGGATATCTCATTATTATTGAATTTAAATCTTTTTCTGTGATTTCAGTACCAGAAATTACAGCTAACACTTTGTTTTCCATATCTATTTCTCCTTTTTTCTAATTGATACTTACAATTATAACAGATTTTTACCAATGTATATAGTTACATTTATTTATTGATTATATTTTTTTACTATTATATAATAATAATTATTATATAATTATTAGGAGGTTAAGTATGGTAGAAATTAATTCTGTAGTTCCTGATTTTACATTAATGGGTTCTGATAATCAAGAACATAAATTAAGCCAATATAGAGGCAAGAAGGTAGTTCTTTATTTCTATCCAAGAGATAATACACCTGGCTGCTCAACTGAAGCATGTGACTTTAGAGATAACAATAATACATTTATTGATAAAAATGCAATTATTATAGGTATAAGCAGAGATTCTTTAAAATCACACGCTAAATTCATTGAAAAATTTAATTTACCTTTCATCCTTTTAAGTGATGAAACAGAAGAAGTATGTAATCTATTTAATGTTATTAAAGAAAAAAATATGTATGGAAAAAAAGTTATGGGTATTGAAAGAAGTACTTTTATCATTAATGAAGAAGGTATCCTTGTTAAAGAATACAGAAAAGTTAAAGTAAAAGAACACGTATCTACAATCCTAGAAGATCTGGAATCACTATAAAAAATATTAATAAACAATATTTTAGTTAATAGTTAAAAGTTAATAGTTAGTAGTTAATGAAGAAATTCAAGTTAGCTGAATTAAAAAAATATATTATTTAGAAATTCTGTAGAGTTTCTAAATAAACTACTAACTCAAAACTATTAATTCCTAACTAATTAAATTGTTTCTAAATTTAATATTATTAATTTATACAAAAATAAAAGCACTAACATAAGTTAGTGCTTTTTCCTGGTGGCTCGACCAGGAATCGAACCAGGGACACGAGGATTTTCAGTCCTCTGC